>OGKB01000421.1_pt1 | contig 31173 bp, 43 predicted proteins | sample 1572351 | NCBI WGS metagenome assembly OGKB01 (sample SAMEA2582088, study PRJEB24529) | metagenome | biome: Human gut stool | place: China | collected 2011
CGTGAACTCAAAAAAATGATTGAAGAACAGCAACGCATTCAAGAAGCACGGGAAGCAATGCGCTTTAGTTATCGCAGATAGGAGCTATCAAATGGCAGAAAATATGAATGTACTGCCTCATGATCTACTAGCTGAACAAGCTGTGTTAGGTTCCATCTTCCTTGATCCAGATAAGATCCACATTGCTTCTGAATATTTGACTAAAGATAGTTTCTTCAAGCTGTCTCATGGGATGCTCTTCAACATTATGCAGGAGTTATCAGACAGAGGGGATCCAATTGATCCAGTGTCAGTCAAATCCGCCCTTGACTCTAGTGGACAATTTGAACAGGTTGGAGGAATGGCATTTCTTGCAAGTCTTATCAATGCAGTCCCTACAAGCGCCCATATAGAACACTATTCAAAAGTAGTTGCTGAAAAGTCAAGAGCCAGAAAAGTCATTGAAGACTTGAGCCAGAGCATTTCAAGCGTTTACGATGGCCAAAAAGATTTGAATGAGATCCTTTCTCAAACCGAGCAGAATTTGTCAACAATTTCAAACGAGCAGAAAAAAGGATTCAGGCCCATCATTGATGTGATTGATTCAACACAGTCTATTCTAGATGAACGCTCTCAGAAAGTTGGTGATGTGACAGGAACTTCAACAGGATTCACTGATTTTGACCAAATCACAACAGGTCTTCATGAAGATAACCTGATCATTATCGCTGCAAGGCCTGCAATGGGGAAGACAGCATTTGCTCTGAACATCGCTCAGAACGTGGCAAAAAGTTCAGATAAAGCAGTAGCATTCTTCTCACTTGAGATGGGAGCAGAAAGCTTGGTGGAGCGTATGCTGTCAGCAGAAGGCTTGATTCCATCGTATCATGTCAGAACAGGGAATCTCTCTGAGAGCGAATGGCGCAGAATGATTTCAGCACAGGAACGACTAGCAAAAGGGAAGATCTTCATTGATGATACAGCAGGAATCAGAATTTCAGAAATTAGATCAAAGGCCAAAAGACTGGCTCAAGAAAATGGCGGTTTAGGATTGATTTTGATTGACTATCTTCAACTAATCGAAGGAAGAGGAAGAGAGAACAGACAACAGGAAGTCTCTGAGATTTCAAGACAATTGAAGATCATAGCCAAAGAATTGAAAGTCCCTGTCATCGCTCTCAGTCAGTTATCTCGTGCAGTCGATCAACGGAATGATAAGAGACCTATACTGTCAGACTTGAGGGAATCTGGATCAATTGAGCAGGATGCTGACATAGTGGCCTTCTTATACAGAGAAGCTTACTACAAGCGTGATGAACAAGAAGAACCAGACAATGTGACAGAACTCATCCTTGAGAAGAACAGGCATGGAAGCCTTGGGACTGTCCAGCTATTCTTCCTCAAAGAATACGCAAAATTTGCAAACAAGGAGGCCTAATGGATGGTAACTGAGAACCGTAGATATTACTGGTTACAATTAAAAGATGACTTCTTCAATTCCAAAGAAATGAAGTTGATGAGGAAGCTTCCCGGTGGAGAAGAGATCACAATCATCTATTTGAAGATGATGCTTGCAAGTCTAGCCGAACAAGGGAAATTGTATTTTGAAGGATTAGCTGAAGATCTAGCTGAAGAATTATCACTCATCATTGATGAAGATCCTGAAGCAATCAGATTGACATTGATGTTCTTGACTAAGAAAAAACTGTTGACAACATCAGACAATTACCAGTTCAATCTTGAACAAGTTCCTGAGATGGTAGGCAGTGAAACAGCAAGCACCCGTAGATCTCGCAAACATCGAGAAACGCAAAAACTGTTGCAATGCAACACCACTGCAACAAAAGGCAACGGAGATATAGATATAGATATAGATATAGATATAGATAAGGGGCTAAAGCCCCAATCAGATGTCTATGAAGAAATTATCAAATATCTGAACGAGAAAACTGGTTCACATTTTAAACCAACTAGCAAGTCAACTCAAAGACTAATCAACGGAAGATTGAGTGAGAACTATACAATTGAAGATTTCAAATATGTGATTGATGTTAAGACAAACGAATGGAAGGGCAACACAAAGATGTCTAAATACTTAACACCAGATACGCTCTTCAACGCTAGTAAATTTGAAAAATACCGCAATCAGCAAATGCCTAAACAGCCAAATGTTCAGAAGCAAGATGAAAGGTTGGGATTCTAATGAATGAAGAAATTACATCTTGTGAAAAGCATGGCTGTCAGATTCAACGTGCAAAAGTGAAGATCAGTGGATCAGAACAGATCATTGAGATTTGTCCTGAATGTGAAAAAGAAGAAATCCTGAAGATAGAATCTCTCTTGAGACAGGAAGCAAAAATTCAAGCCCTCTTGTCTCACACTTACAAAGTATTTGAAAGAGAAAGCATCTATTCTCAAGAGTTGAGAGATAAGACATTAGAGAATTATACAGCAGACAATTCAACTAATGAGCAAGCTCTGAACTTCATGAAACGGATGCTGAGGGATTATCTGAAATTTGAAACAGGGAATGTGATTCTGAGTGGACCGCCTGGCATTGGGAAAAGCCATCTTTCTATTGGATTAGCAAAAGCATTGAATGAGAAATCAAAAGAATGCGAGAATCCAAAAAGCGTGATCTTTATCTCAACATCAGCTCTCTTCAATAAGATTGAAGAAAGCTTCAATGGTCGAGGAGACTTCACAGAGAGCTACGCTGTGGATCTGCTCAGTAAAGTTGATTTTCTCTTCTTGGACGATTTAGGGAAAGAAAGTAGCATGAGCGCCAATCTAAAAGAAGCTAATGAATGGAGACAAAGAGTGTTGTTTAAAATTTTAGACAACAGGCAAATAACATTCTTCAACACTAACTTGTCAAGCAATGACATCAAAAAAATCTACAATCAAGCACTTGCTGACCGAATCTTTAAGGGAGCAAGCAAACACATTTACAAATTTCCTGAAACTATGGAAAGTCGGAGGTATTAACGAATGGAAAATAACAAATTAAAGGATCTAATTTCAAAAGTTCAAAAATGGTTCTATGACCGCAACTTACACACTCAGGAACCCAATAAGCAATTCCTGAAGCTCTATGAAGAAATCGGGGAGCTGTCAAGAGGCATTGCTGAAAAAGATGAAGAAGTGACCAAAGACAGCATTGGAGACATCACTGTTGTATTGATTGGGTTGACTCTTCAACTTGGTATCAACACAAAAGAAATCTTCCCAGAACAAGAAAAATTCTTTTTTTTAGAAGCTGCAAAGACAGAAGATTACTTTGTATTGATGATGGATCAGGCTCTAGCATCTTATTTCAACCGTCAAGGCTATCAACTAAAAAGCGTAGTACATGAATTGATGCGAATCTCTCAAATGCTGAACTATGATTTTGTGGGATGTTTAAATAAAGCCTATGAAGAAATCAAGGACCGCAAAGGGAAATTGGTTGACGGAATTTGGATCAAGGAGGAACGACTAAAATGAAAGAACGATCATTTGAACAGATTTTAGAAGAGATGAATGATTCAGTAAATAAGCCAAATCACTATTGTGGTGAATATGGTCTAGAATCAATTGATGTCATCCGGAACTTTGCCGGAAACCTGAAAGGAGTTCAGGGATTCTATTGGGGAAATGCTATCAAGTATCTATGTAGATTCCAGAAGAAGAACGGGCTTGAAGATCTTGATAAAGCTAAGAAATATCTTGAATGGCTTATTGAAGATTTAAAAAACAACCATGAACAGGAGTGACAACATGAGAGATTACACAAGGAATCAGATGGATCACTTCCGTCAACAATTGCAATTATTGATTTTAGGAAAAGGACTAACACGGAAAGAGCTGTCAAGAAAACTGAATAGACATCAAAACACAATTCAGCAATGGATCACTAAAGATAATATAAATCAAGCTCAAGTTAAAGAATTGTGCAAATTCTTCAACATTGACGAGAAGGAACTGATGGGAGATCCAGAAGAATTGACAGATTATAGATTCTTTGATCAAGGAAAATACATCTGTACAGCTCCACTTAAAGAATTAAGCAAGATCACTGGCAAAGATGTGTCAATGCTCAAGTATTATATACACTTGAATGAACAAGGAAGAGAAGCTGGCCAATACAGAATAGAAAGGGTCATTGAATATGAAAAGTAAGATTAATTGGCTAATTATCAACTTGATTTCATTGACTGTTATTTCACTAGTCATTGCTATCAATCTCAATTCTAGATTAGTAGATCAAAAAAACAAGATCAAAGATATGGAATGGACTATTCAGGAACATGAATTGAGCATTCAAAGAATGGCAGAACACAATACTGCACAAGATGTCATCTTGAATAAATTAAATCAAGAATATCAAATGCAGGAACGCAAGAAAGCAGAAGCGCTCAAGGAGGCTGCTGAAATGAATAATGTCGGAGGATAATAATGATTAACAATGTGACTCTTATTGGTCGATTGACCAGAGATGCAGAACTACGCTATACACCTAGCAACATTGCAACTGCTCAATTCAATATTGCATGCAATCGCAACTTCAAAAACGCAAATGATGAATATGATGCAGATTTTATCAATTGTGTTATGTGGAAAGAACAAGCAGAACGCTTCTGCAATTGGACAAGAAAAGGAATGCTTGTGGCAATCACTGGACGAATTCAAACAAGAAATTATGAGAATCAGCAAGGACAACGTGTATATGTGACTGAAGTTGTAGCAGAAACTTTCCAAGTTTTGGAAAAACGTGACAATACTGCAAATCAAAATAGCATGACAGAACAGATGCCACCAAGCTTTGCCAACCCAATGGACATTACAGATGACAAATTACCATTCTAAGAAAATCAAATGTTAAAGAGGAGAATTTATAAAATGGGTGATTGGACTAAAGTTTTAATATATGGTACCTTTGACGGGTTTACTTTTTCGACAGATGAACTGACACGGATTAATGTGGTTCTTGGTAGTGGCGAAATAGTAGAAGTGCCGGAAGATTTTGTTGTAAGTGCGGATCAAATGGTCAATAAACATAAAATTAAACTAAAAGATGTTATCGCACGAATTGAAAGGTTTGATCTTGCAACTAAAGAAGTATGGATCAATGAAATTTTGTATAAACTTGGAAGTGATTATGGGTTTCATAAATATTATGCAGGGTATAAACAAGGCAAGTTAGAAGGTTTAATTGAATGTGAAAAAGTCACGATCACACAAGACATAGCAGATTATATTGAATATGCCAAAGAAAACGATTGGGATTTGCAAGATGCTATGAATTTAATAGTGGACGAAGAAGATGGGAATCTTTCTGATTGGTTTTATAAAGACAAGAATATGGAAACATTAGCCCTTGCTTGGATCAATGGCTACATAGTCAAGGAAGAAAAGCGGTATTTGGTGAAGATAAAAGACATTGAAGGTGATAACTGTTATTTAAACCGTGTTATGAGTAAGTGGATTATCGCTGGAAGTGATGATCACCCAGCTCTGGATATATACACACACCATACACGCAAAGAGCTAGAAAAGGCTGGCTTTGGAGCAGTGTTTAACAGCCCACTGTTCGAAGTTGAGGAGGTAGAGTGATGGGATTTATTAGTTGGTTAACTTTATTATTAATAGCTTTGAAATTGTTAGGTGTAATCTCTTGGAGCTGGTTCTATGTATTTCTGCCTGCAATAGCTGATCTAGTAATTTCTATTGTGATTTTAGTGATAGCTAAAATGATATGGGATAAGTAGGACTTGTTATGGAATTTCAAAATTTTATTTATTTGTTGCTGACTTGTATTAGGCTCACTGGCTTATTGTGGGCATTAGTTATTGTTTACAGAAGTAGGAAAAAGAAATGAGAACTTATGTTGTAAGAAAATATCATGGTCATTCAAGTTGGATCGATCCCAAACATTTAGCCGAATACACTGAAGCTGAATTTGAAACAAGACATGAAGCACTTGCCCACTGTGAGAAGTTGAAAGGCAAAGGGATAGTAGAAATCTATCAAAGAGAGGTTACTGAATGAAAAAATTAGACAATAGAGACTTGTTTAATCTTGATCAAGAATTATTAAATTTTCGTAGAATTGACCAGGCAATCTGGACACGCAAAGCAGAATTGATGGCAAAAAATGGTGATGATCTGGTTGGGGGAGGAAAGTATGGAATCAGCAAACCAACAGAAAACACAGTGATGAAATTTGCTACAGATGTGACTCTGAAGAATCTTGAACTGTTCAAAGAGACTGTCGAAACTTTAAAGAAAAAATTGACAGGAGAACAACTTGACATCTTTTACTTAAGATGGGGGCAAGCACGTCTTGATTGGGAAGAAATAGCTGAGAAAAAATTCTTCAGTAGTTCAACAATTTATAGAAAACGTAGACATATTCTTGAAACTTACGCTGTAATAAAAGGGATCTTGTAAATTGAGAAAATAAGTTATTGTATTCTCACACAAAATAAAATACTATAATCTTGTTCATGATAACCATATCATGGATGAGAGGGTCTCCTAATAGTGGTTAGGGAGTTAGCTCAAACGGTTAGAGCATGCTGGCGGAAAACAGCAGATGCAGGTTCGATTCCTGTACTCCCAATTCCTTATGAAAATCAATTTTAATATAGAGAGGGGGAAGCGTATGGAAGAGGTCTCACCCATAAAAGATACAGATGACATCCAAGCCATGAAAGACTATCTGAGAGAGTGGAATGAAATGTATTACATGTTATTCATCACTGGTCTCAATACAGGTTTGCGAGTCGGTGACATCCTCACACTCAAAGTCAAAGATGTTCAGGGATGGCACATCAAACTACGAGAGAGAAAGACTGGCAAGCAGATTTCTCGTAGGATGACAAAAGAGTTGAAACGAGAAATGAGGAAGTATGTTGAAGGGAAGCCATTCCATCATTTTCTATTTAAGAGCAGGCAAGGAGGAAACAAGGCCATCACTCGTGAACGAGCCTACCAGATCATTCACGAGGCTGCTGAAGAATTGGGCATTGATAACGTGGGAACGCACACGATGCGCAAAACATTTGGATATAAATACTACAACAAAACAAAGGATGTAGGCACATTACAAAAGATGTTCAATCATTCATCTCCAGCGATTACGCTGAGATACATTGGAATTGAACAAGCTGAATTAGATGATGCCTTGAGAAACTTTGTTATTTAATTTTATAATTTTGACATTAACATAATGAGTTAAGCATAAGCTAAGAAAAGAGAAACGTATGAAAGCCATATTCTAAAAGGATTTCAGAAACAAGGCGAGCTTAACAAAATATAAGATATGTGAAAGTGAGGGTAAAAATGATTCCAAAATTCCAAGCATGGGACAAAAATAAAAGATGTATGAAAGATGTTGATTTCACTCCAAAGGGTATTTCATTTGATGATGTGGAATTCATGCAATCAACAGGACTTAAAGATATAAACGGTAATGAGATCTTTGAAGCAGATATTCTGAAAAACAATGCTCAGGAATATATTTTTCTCGTGAGATATGATTATGATAATTGTAGATGGTTTGGTGAAGGTATTACAATAAATACCAGAATAGACATAACAAGAGACATTCTCAAATACTACTCAAAAATTGGGAACCGTTGGGAAAGTCCTGAATTGTTAAAAAAAGAAAAACGCTACAAAGTGAAAATAAAAGCATCTGGTCAATACATCATGAGAGATCCTGATGAAGATGCAATTTATTTTTACAGCAGTAAAGCACATTCAAAACTTACAAAGAAGAAACTGGAACAAGCTGGATTCGGTTGGGTCTTTGATTGTGAAGGAATTGAAGTTGAGGAAGTAGAATGACAAGGTGGGATCAATATGAATCTATTTGATGAACTAAAACAAATCGGTGCAGAGAGTCATGAAGTGTGGTTTAAAAGATTTTTCAATAACTTGCAACTAGAAGAAAAATTGAAAGTATCCGCCAGAAAGGGCTTCTCATCCTTTAGGATTTATTTTTCAAAAGCAAAAGACGATTACACACGCAGACGCTTGAACGATGATAAAACGCTAGAAGCATTGAAGAAACGACTTGGAAAAGGATTTATAATAAAATATGAAGATGTATATTCTTTTAGCTTTACGAAAAAACCAGGTATCACAGATAGGTATATAAGCATTGAATGGTGATGAATTTAAAACTGCAAAAAACAAAATGAGAAAATAAGCTCTTGTTTTCTCACATAAAATAAAATATTATGATAGCATAGCTTTCAAGTATGAGAGGGACAGCCAATCAGTTCGGTCTGTCCTTTTTGTGTGAGGAGGATTATATGTATAACAAAATTGTCAGACCTTCTTTGAAGACAAAGAAGTGGGAGAAGTTCAGAGATAAGATTCTAAGAAAACATAATTATCTTTGTCAGGAAAGTTTGAGATATGGAATATCAGAACCAGCTGAAATGGTTCATCATATTTTTCCAGTGTCCGAATATCCTGAACTAGAATTTCAAGAATGGAATTGTCTGCCGCTTACCAACAAGCGACACAATACTTTTCATGACAGGAAGAATGATAAAGTTATTGGTCAAGGAATTTTTTGGCAAAAGAAACGAAAAAGGGAATTTTTAAATTTTTACAAAAATCGAAAAAATGAAATTTTGTAAAAATCGAATTTTTCAATTTTTCAATTTTTGAATTTTTCGATTATCCCCCCCATCGAAAAAAATTTTTTTCGAGCGTCTGGGAACCGGTGAAGGGAACTTTTTCCAAGTCGGGACCGCTCAGACAAAAAGGGGATAAAAACTAAAGGGATTTTGGGAAGGAGGCCTAGTTTTTGGCAAAACCAGTCACAGCTAAGTCAATCAAGTCAAAAGTCATCAAACAGATGAAAGAGCTTGGGACTTATCGCAAAGAATTTGACATGATCATTGATATCTTTGCAGGCATGCTATATCAGTATCAGAAACTTGCTCAGGATTATGCTGATATGGGCTATCCTGTCACAGATGTCTACGTTAACAAGGCAGGAGCTGAGAATGAGCGCAAGGTCCCCATTCTCACAGCGATGGAAATCTTACGGAAAGACATACTCAGTTATTCTAATCAATTGATGATGAATCCTAAATCACTTGGTGAAGTGGTAGAGCAAGACAATGGATCAGTTCTCACAGAGGTTCTGAAATTCAAGGATGAGATCAAGAAGAAAAGGGTGAAGTCTGATGGGTAACGTGGATAAAGCTAAAAAATACGCCCAACACGTTTTAGACCATCAGGAAGAGCATTGTGAAGAGAACATTTTGGCAGCATCACGCTTCCTGAGAGATTTGGACAATCCAGAGTTTGAGATGGATGAAGACATGGTTGATTTTGTCGTTCATTTCATCGAGAACACAATTGTCCATCAGCAAGGTGATGATATGTTTGCGGTCTCTATCCGTAACAAGCCATTGATCTTGCAACCGTGGCAACATTTTGTAGTTGTCAATCTTTTTGGCTTCTACATCAAGGGAACAAATGAGAGACGCTTCAAGGAAGCTTTGATCATGCTTGCCAGAAAAAATGGCAAGACTTCCTTCACTGCTGCAATCGCTCTGGCCTATCAGATTCTTGATACAGATAGCGGTTCAAAATGCTATATTGTAGCCAATTCTGTCAAGCAAGCCTTGGAAGCCTTTGGATTCTTGAGGTTCAATGTTGAGCGATGGAATGACAAGAACATCCGTATCAAAGATAACAACCAAGAACACTCCATCACTGCCAATTTTGGTGAGGAGGGTTCATTCTTTATCCAAGCACTAGCAAATGATGAAAGTAGGCTTGACTCTCTCAATGGGAATGTCATCATCCTAGATGAAGCCCATACAATGAGAAATTCAAAGAAATACGGTCTTATGAAGAAAACAATGTCAGCATACCGGAACAGTATGCTTTTTGTTATTTCTACAGCAGGGGACATTCCAACGGGCTTCCTTGCTAACCGTCTGAAATACTGTCAGAAGGTGTTGAAAGAGTTGGTCAAAGATGATTCATTCTTCATTTTCATCTGCAAAGCGAATCAGGCAATAGATGGAGATGTGGGAGACTACTTGGATGAGAATGTGTTGAAGATGGCTAATCCCTCATGGGGTGTTACTGTCTCACTCAAGGCCCTCAAGGAAGAAGCAGAACAGGCCTTGAATGATCCACAAACCAGAAACGAGTTCTTCAATAAGACACTGAATGTCTTCACTAACTCAATGAACGCTTATTTCAATCCAGATGAGTTTATTGCTAGTGATGACTGCTATGACTGGACCATTGAGGAGCTTGCAAGGCTTCCTATTCGCTGGTATGGAGGAGCTGACCTTTCAAGACTGCATGACTTGACCGCTGCTTCCCTTTACGGTGTGTACAATGATGGTGAAAAAGATGTTGATATCTGTATCACACACGCTTTCTTCCCTCGTGTAAATGCTCAGAAGAAAGCCAATGATGATGGCATCCCACTTTTCGGGTGGCAATCAGATGGTTGGCTGACAATGAGTAACACTCCAACAGTTCTCTATGATGACATTGTTAAATGGTTCATAGAAATGCGACAGAAAGGCTTCAAAATTGCTGCTGTCGGTATGGATAGGAAATTTGGTAGAGAGTTCATGCTCAAAATGAAGCAAGCTAAATTCAAAATGATTGACCAGCCTCAGCTATTTTATTTGAAATCAGAGGGATTCAGAAGAATTGAATTGAAAGTGAAGAATAAAGAATTTTATTATGTACATTCGGACGCTTATGAATATTGTGTCAGCAATGTCAGAGCCATTGAGAAAGTGGATGATGCTGTCCAGTATGAGAAGTTAGACGGTGATGGCGGTACAGCAAGAATTGACTTGTTTGATGCAAGTGTTTTCGCTTGTATTCAGGCGCTTGCTAACCTTGGTAAGAATAAGAATGTGATGGCTTACTTTGATTAGATAGAAAGGAGGTGAGAAATATGGGAATCTTTGACAAATTATTCAAGCGTGGCAAGTCTCAGACGATGTTCACAAGCTTTGGGAATTCAGATCTGGGCATCATGTATGACGGTGATGGCTATATTCCACTAGCAAGGAATCCAGATGTGATCATGGCAGTCAATAAAATTGCTGACATGGTTTCAAACATGACTATCCAGCTTATGGAAAATACAGAATCCGGTGATGTACGAATCAAGGACGGGTTAGCCCGTAAGATTGACATCAACCCTTGTGATCACATGACAAGAAAATCATGGATCTTCAAGATTGTCAGGGACTTACTCCTGTTTGGCGATGGGAATTCTGTGCTACATGTGGAATATGACCCCATGACTGACTACATCAGCAATCTCAGACCATTCCCGATGTCAGAAGTGTCGTTCAAAAGTAATGATCTAACATACATGATCCATTTCAGGGATACAGATTTCAATCCAGATGAAGTGGTCCACTTTGCCATCAATCCTGATCCAGACCGGCCTTATATTGGGACCGGTTTTAGATTGGCCTTGAAAGACATTGTACGCAATTTGAACATGGCTACACAGACCAAGAAGGGCTTCATGAACGGAAAGAACGTTCCAAGTCTCATCGTGAAGGTGGACTCATCCAGTGAAGAACTTGGAACTGTTGAGGGGCGGGAGAAAATCGCTAAGAAATACTTGACAACAAGTCAGTCTGGTGAACCTTGGATTGTTCCTGATGCCTTGATGGAAGTGGAACAAGTGAAGCCATTAAGTTTGAATGACATTGCTCTGAATGAGTCAGTAGAAATTGATAAGAAGACAGTAGCTGGGATGTTAGGAGTTCCGGCTTTTGTTTTAGGGGTAGGAGACTTCAACAAAGAAGAATACAACAACTTTGTGAATACCACTATCATGAGCATCGCAACAACGATTACTCAAACACTTACAAGAGATCTACTGACTTCAACAACACGTTACTTCAAATTCAATCCACGTTCACTATACTCTTACGACATTACAGAGCTTTCAACTGTTGCTCAACAAATGACCAACAGTGCTGCAATGCGTAGAAACGAGTGGAGAGATTGGGTGGGTATGACTCCGGATCCTGAAATGGATGAAATTATTGTTCTTGAAAACTATCTGCCACAAGGTGAGTTAGGCAATCAGAACAAACTAAATAAGGAAGGAGGAAATGCCAGTGAAGAAACGTAATTCCTACATCGCTACTCAATTTGAGACACGAGAAGAACAAGAATCTGGTGACTTGATTCTGAGTGGCTACTTCATCCGGTTCGATGAAGAAACTGAGCTGTGGCCAGGCTATTTTGAAGTGATTAAACGTGCAGGAGTGGAAGAAGCAATCAAGAATGCTGACATCCGTGCATTATTCAATCATGACCATAACCTAGTATTAGGACGCACAGGCAACAGCACAGTTAGTCTCAAAGTTGATGACAAAGGCCTATATGGTGACATTATCATCAACAGGAATGATCCTGACGCTATGGGAGCCTATGCCCGTGTACAGCGTGGGGATATTGTTGGATGCAGTTTTGGATTTATGCCAATTAAGGTGGATACCATTGAGCGTGAAGATGGTTCCTATCTTGATATCGTGCTAGAGCTTGAAATCTTTGAGGTCAGCCCTTGCACATTCCCGGCTTATCCACAGACTGAAATTGCTGCACGGAAGAAAGACTTTGAATGTCTAAAACGTGCTAATAGTGAAGCGTTAAATGAACGCAAAATGAAAATTAAGGAGAAATACAATTTATGAATAAAGCATTGATTTATGGCGCACGCATGCGTGCAAAAGCAAGCAAGGTTGTTGAACTGGAAGAAGCAATCACAGAATTGAATGAACGTTCTGCAATCGAAGCAGAAAAATTGGAACGTGCTGAAACGGAAGAAGAAGTTTCAACGGTTGAAAAGAGCCTTGAAGAAATCCAAAAAGAATTGGAAGAAAAACAAGCAGAAAAAGCAAAACTTGAAGAAGAAATTGAAGAACTTCAAAAGCAAGTTGATGAACAAAATCGGAAAGCCCCAACATTCAAAGATGTTGAGCAACGTGGAGGAAAGAAATTGGAACAACGTGACGCAATTGCTAAATTCATTCGTACTGGTCAAACTAGTAACATTGAAGGTCTTAAAACAACTGACTCTGGAAGCGCTGCTTTGATCCCAACTGAAGTGTTAAAACCTCACTTCCTTGAAAAGACACGCAATCCACTCTTGGATCTTGTCCAACGTGTTCAAGTGAATAGTGGTTCTGGTAAATATCCAGTTATCAAGAAGACAGATGGGAAAATGGCTTCTACTGATGAATTGAAAGCAAATCCTGAGCTTGGAAAACCAAAAATCAGTGAAATTGATTACTCAATCAAGACTTACCGTGGATACATTCCTGTGTCTCAAGAAATGATTGATGATGCAGACTATGACATCATGTCTATTGTAGAAGATGAAGTAGTCAATCAAGGTGAAAATACTGAGCTTTCATTGATTACTGCTGTACTAAAAACAGCTACTCAAGCAGATGCTGCTGGATTAGATGGCATTAAAGATATCTACAACAAGAAACTAAAATCAATCTACAAACCGAGCATTGTTGTAACTCAATCAATGTTTGCAGCGCTTGATAAGGTCAAGGATAAAAATGGGAAATATATGCTTCAACCAGATGTTACATCACCTACAGGATATTCATTCGGTGGCAAAAAGATTTATCCAGTGGATGACACTTTGTTTGGCAATGAAGGTGATATGAAGTTCTTTATTGGAGATGTTGCAGAATTCGTTAAATTGTTTGACCGTCTTCAAGTATCTGTCAAATGGATCAACAATGACATCTATGGCCAATTGCTTGGGCTCTTCCTACGTCTTGACGTCAAGAAAGTAGATGAAGCTGCTGGATTCTTTGGCACATACACTGATGTTGTAGCGTAAGGAGGTATCACATGCCCTATACAGTAATCCGTCCATTCAAGGACATGCGTGACAAAGAACAACATGAATATAAAATTGATGATGTATTTCCACGCAAAGGCTATGAACCTGATCAAGAGTTTGTTCAAGGACTCTTGACAGGCTTCAACTCAGCAGGCTCAATCTTCATCACTGATGAAGTAGTAAAGAAAGCTACTAAGAAAGTAGAAGAGACTGCTGAAGAAGTGGAAGAAACTGCTGAGAAAGCAGAAGAAACCTCTGAAGAAGTGGAAGCAACTACTGAGGAAGTAGAAGAAACCACTGAAGAAAAACCAAAACGCAAGAAAGCAACCAAGAAAGAGGAAGAATAGCATGGACACTGGTCAGTTAGTGGAATTACTTAAAATCAAATTAGGAATTGCTTCAAATTTGCGTGATAAAACACTAGAGAAGATTGTCTCAAGCGTCATCAGCGAATTAACAAACAATCTGGGTGTTGAATTGGTTCCAGATCGTGCTGACCATGAAATGTTCATTGTTGACTTTGCTGCTTATCGCTATGAAGGTGGTGTTGATTTACCACGTCACCTTCAATGGCGCTTGCACAATCTGCAAATCTCTTCCAAGAAAGAGGTGTGAGATGTGGAATGATGAAATCACATTGATAGGTTTTAAAATTACAGGCAAGGACAAGCTCAAGCAAGATCTAGCTGAGAAGGTAAAGACTACAATTTTCTGTAAAAAGAAATCTATCACACGGTCAGAATTTTACCAAGCCAATCAGGCTGGCATTCGTCCAAATCTGATTGTTGATATTCACAGTTTTGAATACGACAATCAGGAGTTTGCTGAATTTGGCGGTAAAGAGTACCGGATTTTGAAGACATATCCAATCAACCTCAACATCCTTGAATTGACTCTAGTGGAGAAAATGACATGAGACAAGATCTAGCCAGTCAAATTGCTAAAGCATTAGCAGAGTATTCCACAGAAGTTGAAGAAAAAGTTGACAAGATAGCAGAAGAAACAGCAGAAGAGGCCGTCCAAGAATTAAATACCACAAGCCCAAAAAGTCCAAGGGCAAAAGGTGGTAAGTATGCCAAATCGTGGAAAAAAACAAAAATGGGGAAAGGTAATTTTGTAGTGCATAACAAAAATTACCGTCTCCCTCATTTGCTTGAATTTGGCCACTTAAAAAGGAACGGGGGACGGGTTTCCGGCATCGTACACATCAAGCCGGCAGAAGATCACGCTATCGAGAATTTTGAAAAGAAATTGAAGGAGCTTGGAAGATGAAGCTGTCAGAGTTTGCAGAAATTTTGGAACAGGCTGGGTTGCCAGTCACCTATAAGGCATTCAGGGAAGGAAATGTCCCGTCGCTGCCTTACCTTATCTATTTTGAAAGCTTGCCATCTATCACAGGGGCAGACAATCAAGCATCATACAAGATCCGTGCTGTCACTGTAGAATTAGCCTTTGAACAAAAAGATGAGGAATTAGAAGAACGATTGGAAGAGCTGTGGAATGTCCACAAGCTCTTTTATGATGTTCAGGAAGAAAATTTTATTGAATCAGAAAGACTATTTGTGAAGTCTTATGAAGTCTATCTATATTGAGGAGGAAAGAAATGACTGAAAATAAAGTTACCTATGGACTTGAAAATGTCCATGTGGCACCAATCCAATCTATCAGTGAAACAGGAGTGATCACTTATGGTCCGGTCTTCCGTTTTCCGGGAGCAATGGAATTGACGCTAGACCCTAAAGGGGATTCTGGCTCAGTGAAAGCTGATAACATTGATTATCATTTCATCAATTCAAATGAGGGATATGAAGGTAAGTTCAAAGTCCCACACATCATTGAAGCATTCGCTACAAAAATCTTGGGCGACATCAAAGACCCTACAACAGGAGTCATCACAGAAAAAGCAGATGCTAAGACAACCAACTTTGCTCTTATGTTTGAATTCTCTGGTGATGCTAACAAGACACGTCACATCATGTATTACTGTTCAGCAAGTCGCCCATCAAGTGGATCAGCTACTAAGAACGGAACCAACGTGAATGAACGTGAATTGAGTTTCAATGCTAGTCCCCGTCCCGGTGATCAAGTGGTGAAACGTTCCATCACATCAGCAGATGATCAAGAAGTTTATAAGAAATGGTTTGAAAAGGTCTATGAACCTAATCAAGCTTTGTAATTGAGGAGGTCTTAAATGCGTAAGAGTGTGATCATTAGTGAAAAGGAGTATGAGCTTGTAACCAATGCTTACACTCCTATTGCTTATAAGAGTGAATTTGGGAAAGATTTCTTCCAAGACCTATTTGGAATGATCTCAAATCAAAATATCATGCAGATGGCTGAGAATGGCAACAATGAAGTTGACATCAACATGTTGGCCAACTTTGACATGACCTTCTTCAATCGCTTGTTTTGGGTTTTCACAAAATCAGGAAATCCACACATCAAGCCTTATGAACAATTTTTTATGGAGATGGAAGAATTTCCTTTGCAGGAAATCGCTCCAATTCTAATGGAAATGATTAATGACACGATGACATCAAAAAAAAACCAGATGAGTCAGAATCAGCCAGTGATGAAATCTTTACAGTAGAATCATACCTTTCATGTTGTAAAGAAACTGGGCTTACAATTGATGATCTGAAGCACATTTCAATTGGAATGGCTCTGGATTATCAAACAGATTATGTGAATTTGCGTACTGAGAACAAATCAGAAACACGCAAGGCCACACAGTCAGATTTTGACTCATTCTAGTCTGAAATAGAGTGCTGAGAGGAAGAATCTGAGGTCAAGTTCATTGAATAGATGGACGATTGATCACAAGAAGCCTTTAGGCGCTCTTTATATTTTTATGTGAAAGGAGGAAATATGGCCGGTAATATTAAAGGGATAAAAATTGAGATTGGTGGTGACACACAGCCCCTTCAAAATGCCCTGAAAAAAGTAAATTCTGCCTCTATTGAAGCAGCAAAAGAATTGAAGAGCATTGACAAGGCTCTGAAATTTGACACAGGCAATGTGACTCTATTGGCTCAAAAGCAAGAAGTCCTTCAAAAGCAAGTCTCAACTACCAAAGAGAAATTGGAAACATTGAGACAGGCACAAGCACAAGTTGAAGCTCAATTCAAGAGCGGTGACATTGGTGCTGATCAATACCGTGCATTTCAACGGGAAGTGGTCCAGACAGAAAACATCCTGAAAGGCTATGAGAACAAGCTTGAAAATGTCAATAAGGCATTGGACGGAAATGGGAATGCCACAAAATCCAACCGTGAACAACTGAAAGAGCTTCAAAATGAGCAACAGCGCCTTGCAAGTGAAGGTGACAAAGTTGTCAGCTCATTCAAGTTACAAGAAAGCCAAATGGGTTCAAATGCTAGTGAAGCAGATAAGCTGGCACTTGCTGAACAGAAGATTGGCAAGCAAAGTGAGATTGTTGCTCAACAGGTCGAGAACCTTGAGAAACAACTTGCCATTGCAAAACAAGAGTATGGCGAGAACTCAACAGAAGTCAATAAGCTAGAGACTCAACTGAATGAGTCCAAGGCTGCCTTCAATGGGCTTGCCAATGAAATGGAAAATCTTGGTGAGTCAGGAAAAAAAGCCAGTGGCGGTCTTGAAGAGACAAACAAGCTTCTGAAAGCTGAATTGCTGAATCAATTTTCTGAGAAACTATCTGAGATCAGTCAAAAGTTGGTTGATTTTGGGAAGAGCGCCCTAGATGCGTTCCGGGAAATTGATGAGGGAATGGACACCATTGTCACCAAGACTGGTGCCGGTGGGAAAGCTCTTGAAGAGATGCAAGGCATTGCTAATGGCATCGCCACTGAGGTCCCTACTGACTTCAGTACCATCGGTAATGCGGTTGGTGAGGTCAATACTCAATTTAAATTGACAGGTGACGCTCTCAAAGTGACCTCAGAAGACATGATCAAATTCTCTGAGATCAATGGGACAGATGTCACGAACGCAACAATTCAGTCCAAACAAGCAATGGAAGCCTATGGCTTATCTATTGATGACTTAACAGAGATTTTGGATAATGTGACCTATGTCGCTCAAGATACAGGGGTTTCTGTTGATGACTTGATGAAAAAGGCCACAGATGGAGCGCCTCAGATCAAGATGCTTGGTCTTGAGTTCGGTGAGGCAGTCACATTGATTGGTCAATTCGAACAAAACGGGGTTGATTCATCCGCAGCACTCTCTGGACTGACAAAGGCTGCTGGTGTCTATACCAAACAAGGCAAGAGCATGAAGCAAGGCTTGAAAGAAACCATTGAAGCCATCAAGAACAGCAAGTCAGAGACAGAAGCAATGGGAATTGCTATGGAGATCTTTGGCGCTAAGAAAGCCCCACAGATGATTGATGCAATCAAACGTGGGAAATTCAACATGGAAGAGCTAGGCTACACTTCACAAGTGTCAGCCGGGCTGGTTTCACAAACTTACGAAAACACTCTGGACCCTATTGACAAATTTACCACAGCTCAGAATGGGTTGAAAATTGTACTAGGGGAAGTAGGAGGAGCAATAGCAGAAACATTTGCTCCAGTGCTTGATGTGCTTGTAGGTCTTTTTAAAAATGTCGCAGAATGGGTCAATAAACTACCTGGGCCAATTAAAGAGCTTGTAGTTGTATTTGGAAGTGTTGTGACAGTAGCTGGGTTACTATCACCAATATTCCTCGCATTACAAGCAGCAGCAATGGCAGCTGAAACAACTATAGGTGGACTGATAGCCGCTGCATTACCAATAATTGGAACAGTTGTAGCAGTAGCCGCTGCAATTGCTGGAATTATAGTAGTTATTAAGTATTTATGGGAAACCAATGAGGGATTCAGGACCGCTGTTGAAGCAGTCTGGAATGCTATCATGTCAGTCATCAATACTGTTGTCAAGGCTATCTCTGACTTTGTAATGCAAATCTGGGGGACATTGACAACATGGTGGAATGATAATCAACAACTGATTAGACAGACAGCAGAAACAGTCTGGAATGCTATTTCAGCAGTAGTGACAACAGTCATGAATGTCCTTGGACCATTTATTGAAACTGCATGGAATAACATTTCAACCGTAATTTCCACGGTTTGGGACACCATCAAAACCGTAGTAGAAACAGCCATCAACGTGGTATTAGGCATCATTAAGACTGTGATGCAGATTATCAATGGTGACTGGTCTGGGGCTTGGGAATCCATCAAGGGAATCGCTGAAAGTATCTGGAATGGCATCAAGAGCATTGCTGAATCTGTATTCAATGCTATAGCTCAGATCTTGTCTAATATCTGGAATACTATTTCCAGCACGGCATCAAGTATCTGGAATGGTATCAGCTCAACCCTATCTGGAATCTGGAATGGAATTTCCAGCACGGTCTCAAGTGTATTCAATGGAATTTCAAGTACAATTTCAGGTATCTGGAATGGTATCAGCTCAACTGCTTCAGGTATTTGGAATGGAATCAAAGATACAATTGGCGGTGCTATTAACGGGGCCAAAGACCTTGTAGGAAAAGCTATTGATGGAATTAAAGGCTTCTTCAATTTTCAATTCAAATGGCCACACATCCCACTACCTCACTTCAAGGCCAGTGGATCGCTGAACCCTATGGACTGGTTAAAAGGTAAAGGGATTCCAAGTATCGGCATTGAATGGTATGCCAAAGGTGGTATCTTAACCAAGCCCACAGCGTTTGGCATGAATGGAAATAGTCTCATGGTTGGTGGGGAAGCTGGAAAAGAAGCAGTCCTGCCATTGAATGAACGTAACTTGAGCGCCATTGGTCGAGGCATCGCCCAAACAATGGACCCACAAGGAACCGTGATAAACATCAACATCTCTGACAATATCATCAGAGAAGAAGCTGACATTGAGAAGATCGCCAATAAGGTATCTCAGAAGATAGCTGCTGAATTGAGAAGACAGAAAGAATTGAGAGGAGCGCCTGCATGGTAAGATACAACGAATTGATAATTGATGGAGTCGGAACTTCATCATTTCCATTTGATGTGATTGTACTTGAAGGCCCTACAATTCAGGTTGGTCTCTCAAAGGACAAACTTTTGAGTCATGATGGAGTTAGTGGATATATTGTTCAGTCAAACCCTCACAGAGAAGCGATTGAAAAGAAATACACTCTTCAGCTCATCAACCCAACAGAGTTGCAAGTCCTTGAATTTGTCCAATTTCTCTCCAAAAGAAATTTCTGGCTTGAGAATCAACAGAACAAGCTCACAAGATGGTTCTGCTATCAGACAAAGGTGTCTGACACTCAGAGAGATAAAACTAAAATGTATTCTTTAGAGGTGACATTTATTTGTCACCCTACAAAATACATGAAGAACAATGATGTTCAAACTCTCACTTCAAATGGTGTTTTCAGGCTACAAGGTAGCTCACTAGCGTTCCCTAAAATCATAATTAGAGGAAATAGCTCATCTGAGACTAGCTTCACGATTGGAAAGCAAACCATCAAGCTTGAACAACTATCTGAGAGCGCTGTGATGGTAAATGACCCACAGAATCCAAGCTTCCTTGATAAGAAAGGGAATCTGGTGAAGTGGTCAGGAGATTTTATCACAATTGACGCTAACCAAGCTCAGAAAACTGTTGGGGTGGTTTTAGGTCCTGGCATTCAATCACTTATTTTTGAAACCAATTGGGGGTGGTTATAATTCTATATTTATTAGACAGAAATGTTCAAACAGTAAAATGGAATGGCCAGCCACTCCATGAAGCAACAAAAGCAGAAGTTGAAGAAGTAATCAACGTGAGCTACACTCTCAAGGTTGATTATCCAATCACAGACACTGAAATTTATAAGAAGTTTCAGGAAGACATGCTCATCATTGCTCCCACCCCTGTCACTGGCCGACAACTATTCCGAATTAAGGAAATCAGTGAGCAAGATGACACAGTAAGTCTGACTTGTCAGCATATCACAGAGGACATCTTCAAGCGTTCTGTTCGCCCTATCAAGGTTTCAAACTCAACCTGTCAAATTGCCTTGAATGCTATGATTTCAGCAGTCAAGACACCACTTGGGAAATTCTCATTCTCAAGTAACATCATGGACAATAGAACCTTCAACACTACAGAAGATGAAACGCTCTATAAGATCCTGATGGATGGAAAACATTCCATCGTGGGTGCTTGGGAAGGCGAGATGATTCGTGACAACTTCCTGATCGACATTCCAAAGAGTCGGGGAATTGATCGTGGTGTGGTAATCACCACACATCAAAATTTGAAGCAGTATGAACGAAACAAGAGCAGTTCAAGCATCATCACAAGAATACATCTGAAATCAACATTCAAACCAGAGGGATCAGAAGAAGACACGGTTCTGAAAGTCACTGTGGACAGCCCCCTCATTGGTAGTTACCCTTACATCAATGAAGCTGAGTATGAGAACAATGATCTTACTACAGAGGAAGAACTGAGAAAATGGGGTGAAGCCAAGTTCAAGAATGGGAATATTGACAAGCCTACTGATCAGATCAAAATTGAAGCTTATGAGCTTGATGGGCAAACTGTCCATCTTGGTGACACAGCAGCCCTCATGAGCTTGAAGCATGATGTCATGCTGAAGAAGAAAGCTGTAGGCTATGTTTTTGATGCCCTTTCAGAAGAGTATATCTCTCTTACTTTTGATGACAAAGCCGGTCACGGTGGAGGCATGTCAGGCTCAAATGGAATTTCTGATGTGGCATCTGAAATCCTTGATACAGTTCAAAAAACTCAAGAGGATGATGAATACTACAAGAAATTGAAAGTATTGGTTGACAATGCCAATAGGGCTTTTGAAGACAAGGCAGGAGCCTTGGAAAAAGAGATCACTGATGGAATTGAGCAAGCCAAAGCACAAGCTGAAGTGGTTAAAGAAGAAATCTCAGCTCAAGTCACTGAGAAGATAGCAGCAGCAAACCAAGCAAACAAGAATGAGATTGTAGAAGAGTTCAAAGCTCAATACAATGGCATTGAAGTGAAAATGAAAGGCTTGACGGCTACAACTGAAAAGCTCATTGAAAAAGATGTAGAAGTGAAAGAGCAAATTGACAAATTCAAACAGTCTACAGAAAGCCAATTCACTGAATTAAAAGGCGCACAATCCAGATTTGAGCAGACTACTGAGAAAGCCGTTTCTGACCTGACTAATGTGGTAAATGGCAAAGCTGATAGGTCATATGTTGAGCAGACGGTGGCAGGAGTCAAAGAAGAGTTCACGAATCTGAAAGTTGGTTCAAGGAACTACGCAGAAGACTATGATTTCACTCGTGGTCTTTGGTTTTTTGCTCATGGCGATTCAAGTGATTCAACCGGTACAGCAGAGAATGGTATATATACCATTACAGGCAATACTAACACTTGGAAACAGGCACAGCTATTTTCTAGCACCGCACCAAGCTGGGCTACCTCAAAAACAACCGCTCTGGACTATCTAGAGAAAGGCGAGCCTTACACTATTTCTTTTTATGCTAAAAGGAATAGCGGTTCAGGAACAATGTGGGTTTCATTGCGTGAAAATAGAAAATCTGGGGACAATCCAGAAAGAATCTATGCTCAACTTCAGTTAACTGATGAATGGAATCTGTACAAAGTTTCTGTTCCAGCTCTAGAAAAAAGCGATGAATTTGATTTTTGGCGCATCATTATCGGATATAGTGAAGCAGGTTCGATTTCATTCAAAAAGGTGGAATTAACACAAAGCACTACTAGAACAGATGCAGGACCAGCCCCAGAAGATCAAGAAGCTATTGTCACAAATGCTTCAGCATCTTTTGAACGTACAGCAAAAGGGCTTAAAACTCAAATCACAGCACTTGAACAGTACACTGGAGAGAGTGGAATCCTTGAGTCTAGGCTAAAACGCTATACAGAAGAGCAAACAAGCAATACCCTGAAGACAATTCGTGAGAATCTATCTGAGAATTACATTTCTAAAAATAAGTACACAGAAGATTCTGAGGGGATCACAAGAAGGATCGAAGCTCTAGGAAGTCAGATTGACCAAGAAAACCTTGTTAAATTAGCTGACAGCTTAACTGAATATACAGCGCCCAACAATGGCACAACCAGAATTACATCAGTAGAGAACGGGATTTTCAAAATGAAAGTTTCCGGATCTCCTGCAAATTCTTATACATTTGCAGGTCCAACATTCCCACTGTATATCAACAAGATGACTCAAGGTGAATACTACTCATTAGGTTTTGAATATCAAGTGAGAAGTGATGTTGAATGTGATAAAGGAATAGCAGTTACACTCAAACGACATTCAAATAATAAGCAAGTGTTTGGGAAGAGTTTTGCAGATAAAACAACAGCAAAAAACACATGGCTGAAAGCTGAGTTCACATTCCTAGCAACTGATTTTGAATTTGATACCTCTGGAAGTTTTCCACTATACTTCTATGCAGTCAACAATGCACACTTTTGGATTCGCAAACCAATATTGGTCAAAGGGCCAAAAGTCCCTCCATACAAGCCAAACAGCTTGGACACAATCAACTCACGAATTGAGAGCAAACTTGCTGAATACAAGCAGACTGTTGATGGTCAATTCTCAACATTCTCAACTGAGTTTGGGAATAATCTGAGATATGCAACAGAAGGACTAAACAATAAGCTTGCAACTCAGGAGCAGGCACTTACAACCAAAATTGAAGAGCAAGCACACTCAACAGATGTCAAACTGGCAACTCAAGCAGATGAGACAAACAAGAAATTATCTAGTCAAAATTCTGTCCTCAATGACAAGTTAGATGATTTCAAGGACAGCATCAACGGGCGCTTTGCGAATTATCAGCAAACAGTTGATGGGCAAGTGGCAACGATCATCAGCCAATTTGATGGAGTTTTGAAAAAAACAGACATCAACATCACAGATGGTCAGATCTCATTTGGCACAGGCAAGAGCATCAATGGAAGGACCATCAGCTCCTTGCTTGTGCAAGAACCGGAAGCTATTGCCTTAATCGCTCAATTGATCAAGGTTAAAGGTGACATGGTAGTTGATGGCTCAATCACAAGCAGGCATCTGGCATCTCAGAGCGTTCGAACAGGACACATGGAATCTGGATCAGTAACCACTCAGATTCTGGCCAGCAATGCAGTGACAGCAGATAAGCTACTAGTTGACTCTGCTATGATCAACAAACTTGTATCAAATCAAGCCTTCATCAGAGAACTAGCTTCACAGAGAGCCTTCATCACTCAACTAACATCTGTGGGAATTTCCGCAAATGATATCCGTGGAGGAAGACTGACAGCAAATTCTGGTGTATCTAGTTTTGATTTAGACAATGGACGATTGTCATTCTACGATAACTTCACAGGAGTTTTCCGGGATCAAACAAATGCTTCTAGCCAAGGGCTTTTCTTCCGGAATGATGATGTAACGATAAACGGAAGACGCTACATCAATTCAAAAGCCATTATAGGTGCTGACCGTCGTGACAACGACATCAGAAATCACTGGGATCAAGGTGGATTCAATGGAATGATTGTGGATACCATCAAAGGAGTAGGAACAGGAGATCATGACAACGCAGATAAGGTCACGTTTGTAGGTGATAGATTTAACTTTACTCACTCTTATAATTATGACCAGGCCACTGGAAGCAATCCTTATGGGTGGAGAATAAGCACTTGGGGAGGAACGACAATTGCTCCATACGGTACCAACGGAAGAAATACCAACGTTCAAGCTGGTGATTTCCTACTTATTAACAATGGAAACAACGGAGTATGGCTCAGACAAGCTCTGAGAACTCTCAGAACAGCGATTCAGCACTTTGTCAATGCAGGATTTGCAACTGATGACTTCACTCCCCAGAATGGAAAACCAATGAGAACAGCTCTCCACAGTTCCATCAGAAATGCAGTAGCTAATTCATTAAGGGATTTTGATAAATTCGGAATTTAGAAAGGTAACAAAAATGAAAGAAAACACTTATGTATCAATCATCACAGATCTAGCCAATCAATTGTCTAGTAAATCAATCAATGAAGCTGAGTTCAAGGCACGATTGAATGAAGCACAGCAGGAGAAGCAACAGCTCCTCAAAGAACTAGAAATCTATCGCTCTGTTCTGGAATCTGACAAAGATTTGAAGGACCTATTTGAAGAAGTTAAGAATAAGAATGAGGTAAATGCCTAATGAATTATAAAGTGCAGTTCAAATCCTATGACCCCGTAGCTAATGCCACAAAGGTTTCCATCAAGCAAGATTATCCATACCGGGTATTTGAAGAATCCCTTCCAAATAACCGCATGGGGGACGAAGAAACAACTCTTGTGGAAGCTGTTCTAAATCTTGTACGAATGGAGTTGGACCCCTCTGGCGCTATCGTAGCCCTCAAGAAAGAGCTTGACAAGTCTGTTGATGCCAATAAGGATGCCATCAATAAAATTCAAGAACTCACTCAAGAGAACGAAAAGAAGGATGTTCAAATCCAGAACAACAAAGCACTTGCTGATTGGTCTGTCCTTGTAGCCGTGACCAATCAAGACAATCCACTTGATCCAACTCTTTACAAGCGAGCGCTTGAACTTGTGGAAGCTGCTCAAATAGGTAAAACCTACAAACAACATGACATCTTCACCCTCGTGGATCCTGATCACACTGAAAAATTCAGTGAAGGAAAACGTGTGTTAGTACAAGTCAACTATGATTTTGTCTATAATGGCGAATCCATCAAAGACTTGAAAGGCCCACTGCTCCAAAATGGCAAGCTTGCAATTTACAATTGGGAAGTACCAAAAGAAGAGAAGCAAAATAAACCATCAGGAGATCTTGAAACTAAACCAGTAGCGCAACCCGAACCATAAATTGAGAGGAGTATGATTGATGTATAAAGAACCAGATGGAATCTTTGGAATCATTGAAGTAGTACGGGATTTTTATGATCACGGTATTGATGAACACATGATTGTGTTCATGTTTATGGCTATTGTTGCTCTAGATATTGTTATAGGAGTATCTAGAGCGTGGGCCTATCATGAATTTTCAAGTAGGAAGTGGAGGAAAGGGCTGGTAAGCCACACAGCTACGATCTTGATTGTAGCCATTGGCTATCCATTCGCTTTGTATATGAATCTTGGAGCTGTAGTTGATGCCTTCATTGTCGCAATGATGGCAGCTTACGGTTCCAGCATCCTTGCAAGCCTTTCAGCTTTAGGGGTTGAAATCCCTGGTCTAGATCGTCTTGTGAAACAAAATATTGATCATGAAAAATTTCAGTTAAAAGATGGCTTGGAAGAGCCTAGTAAACTAATCAAAAAAGGAGAAAAGAAAAAATGAATCAAATCACTGATATCGTAACCAGTAGCGCAATGAGTATTTTTGTAATTTTGGTTGGAATTGTTGTTCAGGCAGTCAAGAAATATCTCTTGACTCGTGGAGGAAAGAAAGCTCTTGAAGTTGCTGAAATTCTTGCAAACAACGCTGTGAATGCCACTGAACAAGTAGCAGGAACATTGGACATCCACGGCAAGGATAAGATGGAGCATGCTAAGACTAGCTTGATCGAAGGTCTAGAAGCATATAACATCAATTTGACCAATGACCAATTGAACACATTCATTGAAGCCGCTGTGAAAAAAGCCAATGAACAATGGAAGAAATGAGGTTCAAAATGGTAGCAACAAATGACATTTTAAGTTTTTCAGAATCTTTGGCCAATCAAGGTGTTGGAGCCGATGCAGATGGTGCGTACGGGACCCAATGTGTTGACTTACCAAATTCAATTTCTATCAACTTTTTCGGGAAAGCTCTCTGGGGAAATGCTATTGACCTACTTAATTCAGCCGCTGGGTTAGGGTATGAAGTAGTATATGATGCAGTAGGAGTCAACCCACGAGCAGGAGCCATCTTTGTCATGGATACAACTTATCTGTATGGCCATCCTTATGGTCACACAGGAATTGTGATTGAGGATAGTGATGGAGTCACTATGAGAACCATTGAACAGAATATTGATGGCAATGCTGATTCACTCTATGTTGGAGGTCCTGCACGATACAACACACGCAACTTTGATGGAATTGTTGGATGGTTCTATTTCCCAACTGATGACACATCTGTGGCATTTGAACAGCCAGAACCATCAGAACCATTGACAATTGAATCAAATGGATTCCATCCAGAAACAGGGACATTCACTGTTGAGGTGTCTGCTCTAAATGTACGAGCTGAAGCCGGTCTTGGAGCTGAAATTGTAGCTGTATATAGTGCAGGTCAAGAAATCAACTATGATGGATGGCTTGACAATGATGGCTATATTTGGATCTCGTACATTGGCGGTTCTGGAAATCGTAGATATGTGGCTGTTGGACAGTCAGAAAATGGACAACGCATCACAGACTTTGGATCTTTTAAATAAGAAATGACAGCCTTCCGAAAGGAGGGCTTTTTTTCTGTTATAACGGAAAAAATCAGAAATGTCTGTTATAACCTCAAACAATTATCAAAAAATCTTTTCCTATTAAATAACTTCCTTTTATATCTAAGATAAAAAAATAAAACTTGAACTTTCTTGAAAGCTATGCTAAACTAACAATGTGAGCAATGAACTTGTGGAGTTTTAGAAGTCAGTACCTAAAACAGACCCTAAAATCTAAAAGCAGCGATATGATTGAGTTTTAGAAACTCCCACCGGCTCCATATATACTTTCTAAAACTTCTTAAAACTTCCCAAAACATTGATAATTCAATGTTTTTTATTTTTATACTTTCTATTCTTTCCCATACCTTTTTGAAATTAACAGACCCAAAAACAGACCCTTTTTTTCGGAAGGGTCTGTTTTTATGTTATTTGTTTAAAAATCAATATAGTTTGCGAATTTCTCACCAATATCATCTTTGGCTTGTTTTGTGATATGTGTGTATACATTCATGGTTGTCTTTAGATCTGAATGACCAAGACGATGCTGGACCTGCTTCAATGTCATTCCTGCTTCAAAGCACAAGCTGGCATGTGTATGCCTAAAACCGTGAATCTTGATTGGCTTGATATCTGTCCCTTTTACGATTTGCAAAAGCCACTTTCTGGGCAATGAGCTTGGAATAGGCTTTCCTTCAGGGCTTTCAAAAATGAAAGTGGTAGTAGGATTCATTTCCTTGTACTCTGATAGTAGATCAATTGTCCTTTGATCAAGGCTAATCAGTCGGACACTACTCTTGTTTTTAGTAGCTCCCACAGATTCGCCCTCAAAACCTCTTGTAATGGCCTTGTTTATGTTCAAGGTGTTATCTATCCAGTCAGTCCATTTGAGAGCTAAAATCTCCCCTTTTCTGGCTCCTGTGAACGCAAAAAGACGAAATATGACTTTCTTTCTCAGATCATCCGTATCATCCACTAATTTCATGAATGCTTTTAACTCATCTTTATCATAAAAATCACTAGAAGAATCACTCTCTTTTTTGACAAGAGTGGTGACACTATCAACAGGATTGGTTGAAATATAACCATAACGGATGGCATATTTGAAAATGTTATTCATCAGACCTTTCAACTTGCGCCCGTACACTAATTTTCTGGACCACTCATTGATCTGTTCCTGTAGCTGAAGAGGAGTGATGGAAGCTATTTTCTGACTACCCAAAACAGGATAGATGTGATTTTTGATATTTCTTTCAGTCTTGATGTAAGTGCTATCCTGAACAGTGTCAGCGTACTCTTTGAGCCATTTCTTTGCAACTTCCTCAACTGTAATGTCTTTCTTTGTTTGCTCCCCATTCTCTAAATCATCTTGAAGTTGCAATAGTGCTGACCGTGCCTTTGCTTTGGTTGGAAATCCTTGACGCTTGACATACTTATCTTTTCCGTTCTCCTTGCCTACATAGATCCGAAATCCGTAGGCAGTCTCACCATTTTTCTTTTTGTAAGCTTTAATTTGCATTTCATTCTCCTTTAAAAAATGGAGATCTTTTTATTTTAGCTTCTTTAAAAGCTCAATTATCTCTTCATTTTGTTGGATTAAGATTTGATTTTGTTGAATCTGAACTTTTTCCAATGCTCCCGGACCACTTGCATTCATTATTGCCACAGCTTTGCTGTCCATAACATTTCCAATATAGGCAGCCTGTTCTGGGTATTTTTCCAAAATGTTCAGCATGTTATTTTTTTCAAAATAAGGATAAGCATCATTGTAGTATTTTTGTTTTTGAGCAATTTCTTTTTCATCATTATTTTTCCCAAAAATAGCCATCGTTTTTCTCCTTTTTAACTAATTAGTGAATTATATTCGTCTTTGACCATCGTTTCATTTGCGATGGTCTTTAGACTGTACTTTTCCATGAAATGCAGATAATTGAATTCCTTGATATCATCCATCAATTTCAACTCTTCTTCAAGTAAATGATGAATCATGCTTCTATCAGCCTGCAATTCGCAAAGCTCCCTGTTCAATTCGTATTGGACAGGAGTGTGTTCTTTGTGACCAAGTTCATGAAGAGCAACTTGTTTTTGTTCCTCATTCGACAGATTTATATCCAATGCCAAAACATTCAACACTGGATTAAAGAATCCGGGACTGTGCCACTCACTGCCATCAAAATAGCACAAGCTTACTCCCTCATTTGCACAAAGTTCTTTCACAGTCATAAAATGCACCTCTATTTATTTTTTAAGTGTGCCTCCAGAACCGCTGTAATGAAATCTATATCTTCTTCAGTCAATGGTTTTCCATCAAACAGCATTGATTGAGCAGCGACATCTCTGAGGTCTAATGGTGCAGAAGCATCACCATCTTTTGCAATGTTTGGATTTTCTGTACGTCCCAATAGGTAGTCGGTGGAAACATTAAAAAAATCAGCAATTTTTGAAACCCGTTCAACATTCGGAGTGGACTTCTTCATGTTATAAATAGTATTTCTACTAAAACCCAAATTTTCTTCAAGTTTATTTAATGAAATACCCTGTTTGTCAGCCAATTCTTTTATTTTTTCAAATGTAAAAAACATTGATTTATCAACCTTTCTGAGGCATGACAAAAAATATTTAATAAATTTACTACAAAACTGTTGACAATTAGTAATAAATTTATTACAATACTATTTGTAAGCTAAAGAGTTAGCGAATAAGACAAACCAAATAATAAACCTAAAAAAACTGATTGGCGTCCGTTTGGTCTAGGTATAACTTGCTATTTAGTAGGTCTTTTCTCTATGTTCTGATTTTAATAAATTTATTTATTAATGTCAAGAAATTCGCTAACTTTTTAAATAATTTTAAAAAGGAGGATCAGAAATGAGCCAACAACATCAAAAATGGATTCAGTTAGTCAAAGATAAACTGATTTCAGAAGGAATGACACAAACACATTTAGCCCGTGCTTGTGGTGTGAAGAAACCCACGATTTCCGAACTGCTCAAATATGGTAAAGGCAGCAACAAACTGAAGAACCGTGTTTGTGATGTTTTAGGTATTGATGAAACATGGGTAGATTCAGAAGAACTGTGAGGAAGTTTGAATGGTATTAGAATTATTCGGCCCAGAGTTCAAAGATAAACTATTTGAAGAGCTGGTTCAATTAAATATCAAAGCATTGGATGAAGCTAAAAAAAGAACATCAAGACAGATCACATGGGTCTCCATCAAAGAGCTTCAAGCATCCACAGGCTGGGGAAGAACAAAACTCGAAGAATGGAGAGACCAAGGAAAATTTCAATTTCAGCAATCTGGAAAAGGTGGGAAATACCTTTACAATCTGGAAGATGTTCAGCGGTTTTGTCGCTCAATGCAAAAATAAAAGCACCCGAAAATTCAGGCGCTTAACAAAATTACTAAAACAATTATAACACAAGGAGGCCGCACATGGCAATATCTAGAGAGATGACAGCCACTGAGGCAAATGTCCTTAACTACATCAAAAATAATGCAACAAACGGATCACCAATTACAGCAAAACAGCTCAGAAAAAAAATTCACTGTGGCAAGAGAACATTGGAAAACATCATTGAAAGCTTGCGTGTGAATTTTGGGCATCCTATAGTTGCAAAGAAGAGAAAACCCAATGGGTATTACCTTCCTAAAAATGATGAAGAACGGAATGAGGGATTGGCACCCTACAAGCGCCAAATCTTGACAGAACAAAAGAACCTGGCAGCAATCATGGCTGTCGACTTGAATGAATACTGGAGGAATTAAAAATGTTACTAGAAATTATTATTGCTTTACTCATCATGGTGATCTTGCTTCAAATGATTATCATCAGCGCAATTAGTGAGCGATGCAAAGAATCAAAGCGTGAACTCAAAAAAATGATTGAAGAACAGCAACGCATTCAAGAAGCACGGGAAG
>OGKB01000429.1_pt1 | contig 30762 bp, 42 predicted proteins | sample 1572351 | NCBI WGS metagenome assembly OGKB01 (sample SAMEA2582088, study PRJEB24529) | metagenome | biome: Human gut stool | place: China | collected 2011
TTGTTTACGCTTTCTGTGCCTCATTCTCTTCACTCTTAAAATGGGGATAATAATAATGCCTATTTTATTTATAATTTTTACTAAAAATAGAATAAGGAATTCAATAACAAAACAAGAAAAAATTATTACAATAAAAAAAATAGGAATAGAAACTCAATTAGAGTATCTAAATACTTTTTTATTACCATTAATAGCGGGGTTTCAAAAAGTAAATTTTATTTGGATTGTTCTCTATGAAATTTTTATTTTTATAATAATATTAAAGAATATAAATGGATACTATAAAAAAATATATTCAATGCTTTATAAAGAATATGTAGTGACTTTAGAAAATAATATTGAAATTCTTATTTTTTCTAAAAAGAAAGAAAAAGAAATAAAAAAGCAAATAGGCAAAGAAATTTTATTAAATAGTGTTAATATATATGATGAAATACTGGGAGATAAAATATTTTTTTATTAAACTTATTAAATAATCTATTAAAATTTCACACTTTAACTGGTGTGATTTTTTTTTAAAAAAGAGATATACTTTTTAGTAAACCTCTTATTTTAAATATTTTTTCAATTCCTGATAAAAGTTCTCTCTTGTACCAGCAAGGATGAAAATTATGACCTCACCATCTTCTATTTTCACTGTATAAGCGAGTTCATAGTTTGTTTTATTATAATATATATCATAGCTATATATTCCTGTTAAATCACCACTCTTTAAGCTTCCTATTGTATAATCTAAAGTTATTAAATCAATAGCTTTTTTATATTTATCTTTTAGCTGTTTATCTTTTAGTTTTTTTAAATATTTTACTATTGCTGGAGAATATTTGACATTCATTAAATATCATCTCCAAAAATATCTTGAGTAGTGGTTGTACTTATTTCAGCCTCTTTTATTATTTTATCTAAAGCTGGTTTAATTTTGCCAGTTCTCAATTTAAACTCTTTTAATAAATTCTCACCTTCGTATCCTTCTTTTATTAAATCTTCGAGTATTAAATCAGAAAAATTGAAATTATCTTCTCTTACAGGAGTGATAATTAAGGAATTTCCATCAGTTCTAATTTTAGCTTCTTTTCCAAAACCTAAAAATTCCATTATTTTACTAGGGATAGTTATTTGATTTTTAGATGAAATAGCTATTGTTTTATTTAGTTTTAAAATATCAGTTGGCATTTTATTACCTCCTTTTTTCTTTGCTTCTTGGTTTCTTGGTTATATTATATACTAATTTTTATTTTATGTCAAAGTATAACATATTTTTTTATTGACAACGACTAGCAAATGCTATATATTATATTTATATACGAATAGCAAACGCTAGACAAAAGGCAGGTGAAAAAATGGAATTATCACAATTTTTAAAAGTTATAGAAACGGAAATAAAAATGAATGGGAGTCAAGCCAATACAGCCAAAAAAATAAACAAAGGTAAGGGAGCTTTCAATATGAACTTGAAAACCCTAAGAGAAGGTAAAGGGATGAATTATGATACCTTGAAAGATATTATGAATGGACTAGGGTATGATATTTATATAAAAAAAAGAAAAAGCGACTAACTGTCACCTTTTTCTTTTATATACTCTTTAACCAGTTGTAAAAAGTTTTTAATCTTTTCTTGGCTTGATAATTCATTATCTTGGTTTTGATTAGCATTATTTTCAGTCATGGAATCAACTCCTTGTATATGTATAACTATATATAGATAGATTATATTTCAAGGAGATTTAAAAGTCAAGTGAAAAATATTATACACTGAATTGATGAACGTTTTGAAATGTTTAAAAGAGTTTAGTATTTCGAGATTTTTAACCTAAAAAACTTATAAAAATATTGGGAGGTGAGAGAGTGTATAAACAAAAGTCAAGAAAATATAAGAGATATCTAAGGAAAAGACTTAAAAAATTGAAAGAAGAAATTTTGGAAAATTCTGATAGAGAAATAACAATCATTTAGGAGGAGTAAAAATGGAAAAAAATTCAAGAGTATTTATTAAAAGTTTTGGATCAGGATATTCGAAAGTAGAAATTGATTTAAAGGATATTCCAACAGAATTATTACTGGAAGAAATAAATGAGAGATTAGAAAGTAAACTTGAAGTACAAGGATTAGCACTTTTAATGACAAGAATGGGATTAGATCCAGAAACAGTAGAAAGAAAATACCAAGATAGAAAAGACTGGTTGGAAGTTTTGGAAAAAAATAATAAAGTGAATAAAAGGAGCAAAGAGAGAAATTTTTATAATTTTTAATTTAGAAGAAAATAAGAGAAGAATTCAAAATCTTCTTTACGTAAAACAAAACAGTTAATTTTATCAAACAAATTTTTGATATTAAGATAAGTTTGTATTCTATGGTCAAATTTCATATTAATATCATAAAATTTAGCAATTTTGTTATATTCATCTTCAATAAATTCTTTATATTTATCAGAAAAAAATTTTTTTAAATTGAAATTACTGTGAACATTTTGCTGAATATTAATATTTATTTTGCTGAAAAAATCATAACAAACAGTATTTTTTTCTTTATTAATATCAGTATAAATAATGTTTTCATGACCAAGTTTTTGGAAAAATATACCTGCTTCATTAGCAGCTTTTTCAAAGCCTTTAAATGTAGAATAATTACCAAGAGTAATAGAATGAATAAATTTATCGTAAAACATGAAGCCTCCATTATTTCTATTTTTGCAAACATATTATAACTTTTTGGAGGGATAAAATCAAACAAAGTATAGAAATGGTGAGAATTTGATTGAATAAAGATATCTATAGAAGGAGGGATGATAGTGGAGAATAAAATACTGAATAAAGAAGTTAAAAAACTAATTATATACGATGAAAAAAATAAAAAAGAACTAGTAGTAATAACTCATGAAGAGGTTTGTACTACTAGTTCAGAGATACTAGTTAAAATTTCTTTTACAGAAATTACTTAGCATCTTTTGGTGGGCAAGGATCGTTACCATAGCTATTTTTTTCACGAATTTTTCCATCTTTACCATGGATAACTACTTCAGATTCTTGATTAATAGCTATTTCTCTTGCTTTAGCAATAGCTTTGGCTTGAGTATCAAATACTTTTGTTGCTTTACTATTGCCAGCTCCTTTTACTTGCCAGCCATCATTGTGCTTAGTTACATGTTGGTTTTTACCCATATTTTTACCTCCTTTCTTTTATAGGTTAAGTGACATTAATATTATAACTTTTTGGAGGAATAAAATCAAATTAAATATAGAAATAGTGGATGTTTTTACTAAGTAAAGGTATTTATAATATGAGATTAATAATTAGATAGAATAAATAAAAAAAGCCCGTGTGGGCTTATCTAGGTGATTTTTTTCAGAAATGTCTATATCTGAAAATAAAAATAAATAAAAATGATTATGAACATCGAGGGAACGAAGTTCATTTTTATTTTATCAAAATATACAAAATATGTCAACAATATTCTTAAAGACTATTTTTTTAACTGAAAATTATTAATTAAATATAATTATATAATTGATTTTTCATATCTAAAACAAATAATTTTTTTATATGAAATAAACATTTGAATTTTAGGTAAGTCAAAAAATATTCCTTTATCTGCTAATGTAAAATATTTGCCATTAGGCTTTAATATTAAATTAATATTGCAATAAGGTTCATAAGAACTCTTTAAGAAAAAATTATAACTAATTTCAATGTTAAAACCATCTTTCAATTTTTTTTCAAAAATTTTTTTCATAAAATACTCCTTAATATAAATAAATTTTATGAGTAAATAACAAAATTTGTAATTATCAATAATATTATAACATAAAAAAAATGATTTTTATTTTATATCTGTTCATCATTCCAAAGCCACCAGTTCAAAAAGGACTTAGGAATGGTGTGCAGGCATAAGATAAAAATAGAGGAATTGGTGGCACAAATCCTCAAAGGAGGGAAAAATGAGAGATTTAAGAGAAAAGGATTGGTTTTGGTTAGATAATGCACTAATAGACAGAACTGATTTAAACTTATATGAAAAAATGCTGTATGCTTGTTTAGCAAGACATACAGGGAAAAAAGAATATGCTTATCCAGCATTAGAAACTTTAGCCAGAGAGCTAGGGATAAAGGATACTAGAACAATAGTAAAATACACAAAATCTTTAGCAAATAAAGGTTTAGTTGTAATAGAAAAATTGAAAGGTAAATCTAATAGATATTATTTAAAAAATGTAGAAAAAGTACCTACACTGGATGTACCTAGTAATAAAGAAGTAGATACATTAGAAGTACCTACATTTGATGTACCTACTACACCAGATGTATCTACACCACCCACATTAGATGTACCTAGTAGTACCTACATGGGATGTACCCCGAAGAAAACTAATATTAAGAATACTAATAAAGAAACTACTACTAAGATAGATAATATAAATAAGATAGACCCTAGTAGTAGTTCTTTAGAAATTTTAGAAAAAGATAAAATAAAGCAAATAAAATCTGCTTTACAAATGCACGGAATAAGTGTGGCTACTTGTAAAAATATTATGGACCTTGTCTATTCTAAACATATAGACTTAGAAAGAATAAAAGCAGTATTAACAGTAGCTGTAATTAAAAGATGGGAAGATGGAGCTATATACAAAGCCTTAAAAGAAAATTGGATTATAGAAAATAAAAAATGTGATGTTCTTCCTGTAAAAACAAATACTATTTTAGAAAAAAAGGCAAAAAAAGTGATTGAAAAGAATCTTGAACATAAAGAGCAAAGAGATAAAACTATTGAAGAAAAGGAGAAATTAAGAAAAATTTTTGAAACTCTTTCATACCATGAAAAAAATTCCATAGAACAAGAATCTTTAAAATTAGCTTTAGAAAAATATAATAAAAATATTGCACATATAATGGCTAGGACAGAGACCTTCTTTGATGTTTTAAAGGAATATCTCAGAAATAAAAAGATGAAAGAGGTGATTTAATTGAGTTTTACAAGGGAATTAAGGCTTTTAAGAGCAAGAGAAAATGAAAATTCTATCGGAATGGCAAAGAAATTAGGAATAAAACTATGTTATTTATCTGCTATTGAAAATAGAAAAGAACCTGTAAAGAAAGAATTTTTAAATGCTTTATTTGAAAATTATGAATTAAATAATCTTGAAAAAGAAACCTTTAAGAGATATGCAGCAGAGCAGAATAAAAAACTTGGAATTGTTTATGTAGACTTAAAAGAGATATCAAAAAAAGTTGTTGAAGAACTGGAAGATATATTTTTTTCTGATGATGAAAGGGTACAGTTAAGACATAAAATAAAAGAATTTGAAGGAGTAATCCAAGAGATAGAAGGAAAAATTTTGTTTTCAAAGGCTTGTCATTTGAAAGAAAAAGAAGATGAATATCAGAAATCAAGAGAAAGTATAAAAAAACTCCTAGAAGAAATGAAAGAAAAATATAAAAAATTATCATAAGAAAAAAACTTTAGATTCAAATAAAACTGAAATAAGAGGAGGAAATAAAATGGCAAAAAAAGAAAGAAAATTTTATAATGAGCTTGATTTTTTAAGACATCAAGTAAGAGAGTTAGCAGCGGAAACAGGAACAGTGATAAAAGATACAAATTTCATGAAAAAAGAAGAATGTAAGGTAAGAATTAAAGAACTTTACAAAAGAGAATTGAAAAAAGAAGTAGATCAGGAAACAAAGGAAACTATTGAAAAACTTAAAAAAGAACTAGCAGATAGAAATAATCAGATTACGGAGTTACAAAGAGAGAAAGTAGAATTGGAAAATGCAAAGAAAGACTATCTAAAAGAAATAATTGCTAAAACAGAATTGATTAAAACTCGTGAAAAAGAAATAAAAGGGCTGCAAGAAATAAATCAAGCAAATAATAAGACAATAAAGAACAATATAGAAAAATTAGAGGCAAATGAAAAGGAACTGCAAGAAAAAAAAAGAGAAATAGCAGAACTTCAATCGGAAATAAAGGCAGCGGAATTATCTTTGAAAAAACTTGAAGAAATAAATAAAAATAAAACTGAAATAATAGAAAGTATTAAAAAAGAATTGGTACAATTAAAAAATAGAAAATGGTATGATCCTTTTCTTTTTTGGAAGAAAAAATAAGATAATTTAAAGCAAATATACAATTTAATTTGGAGGATTTAATGATGGGAACATTTAAGAATTTAAAAATTACAGGACAAGTAGATGGAATAAACTCAAAATTGGATATCTCATTGGAAGTGGCAGGTTTTCCAGCTTTAATTTATGCAAAAGGACAAGAAGTACCATATCTTTTTAAAGAGGAAAACGGGAAAATACTTCCAGATAAAAAACTAATAATAGAAAAAATAAAAGGGAAAATAATTGCTTCTAATGCTAAAACAAAAGAAAAAGTAAATGAAATACTGGAAATTATATTAAAAGAGATAACAGAAGCATATAAGCAGATAGTACCAGAGGAAGCATTGAATATAATGATAGAAGAATTTGGAATAGAAGATAAAATTCCAGAGAAAGAAAATGAGAAAATAAATTTTTTTGAGAAAGTATTTGATATAGATTTATTACCAATAGAAAATAATTCATTTACTGGAAAGGTAAAGGCATTTTTAAAAAGATATCAAGAAAATAGGTATATGGATAGTGTATATATTTACAATGAAACAAGTCCAGAGAAAGAAACAGATCAAGCAAAATATGATTTATTTGGAATAAACTATATGATTTTAGATAGAGATACAGGAGAGGAAAAAACTATATATAATACAATGCCAGTACCTCTATTAAGTGAACTGTTCAAAATAACTCCTTTAGAGCTTTTTCAATTTTCAAATGAGAGTATATCTAAAGAAGAATATAAAAGACAAATTTCAAGATAATAAATTATAAATTTTTAGGACATTCATTTTTTTTAAATGAGTGTCTTATAAAGTTTATAAAAAGGAGAAGTGATTAAATGGAATTAGAATATAAAATACCTTTTCGGCCTCCATCAGTCAATACTTATTGGAGAAGAGTAAGAAATAGATTTTACATATCAGAAGCAGGACAAAAGTTTAAATATAATGTTCGTGTATATATGATGACACAAAAGAAAAAGCTAAGTAAAGAAAAACTAGAAGTTGATTTAATATTAAATTTTAAAGATAAAACTGTAAGAGATATAGACAATTTTTGTAAAGGAATATTTGATAGTTTAACAGGTATTCTGTGGGAAAATGATAGCCAAATTATAAAATTACATATAACTAAAAATACAGATACTAAAGAATCAGATAATTTTATTTTGAGAGTTAGAGAGGTTGAGAATGGCGGAAAATAAAGATAAACTAGATAAAATTGTGAACATGATAAAAAAAGAAGAATGTTGTGATGAATGGATAAAATTGAAAATTGGGAAAAATAGAAAAGTAATAAAAGTGGTGAGAGAAAAAGAAATGGAATAAAAATAAAGATAACTTATAAAATAATCAATATTGAAAAAATAAAAAGAATATAATATAATAAAATAAAATCATGTTAATAATATTTTGGAGGATGATTTTATGAAAAAAATAATGTTAATATTATTTGTTTGTACCTTCATTTCTGTTTATTCATGCCCTAACTCGAATATTCATAATAATGTTGAAAACATTATTAATAATGGAACTATTGAAATACATAATGGAAGAGTGTATTTTGATGAAAGTATTTGGGATTCTATTGATGCAAGAGTAAAAAATACATGGACTAAAGCCATATATATTTATATGGAAAATCATCATAAATGGGAAGTTGATACTGGTTTATATGGTAGTAAAACAGGAAAAAAAATAGCAGAATATAAATATGGAAAAGTCGAAATTTATTAAAAATAACAATTTTAAATCCTCAGATTTAATTATCTGGGGATTTTTATTAGAAAAAAATAAAATGGTAAGATTAGATAGTTAGTTATTAGCTATTGCAAAAGAAGAATAAATATAATAAAATATAAGCAATGATAGTTTGAATTTATTCTTGGACTATAAGAGGTAGAATTTATTCTAATAAAAGACTACAGACAATTAAATAATTATAAAAACTAATTAGCGTTCCTTAGGGTGGATTAGATCAATTACAGATGAAAGTCTGTAGTTTTTCTAATTCACCTTTTTTGTTTATATAAATTTGAAATAAGAGGTGGTGATGTGGCAAGGATAAGGGACCCAGCAAGAGATAAAGCTAAAGAGCTATATCTAAATAACAAAGATATTACAAATAGAGAGATAGCAAATATCTTAAAAATAGATGAAAAGAAAGTAGCAACTTGGAAATATAGAGATAAATGGGAATGTAATACAGAAGAAAAAAAGAATGTAGTACAACAAAATAAAAAGTGTAGTACTACAAAACCAAAAGAAGAAAAAAAAGCTTTAATTTCTAGTGAAGATAAAGACTATGAATGGGTAGATGAAGAGGACGGATTGACTGATAAACAGAGACTTTTCTGTCATTATTATATGCAATCTTTGAACGCTTTTCAAGCAGCTATAAAGGCAGAATATAGTCCAAGCTATGCAAGAGTTGATGTATATCGTCTCCTAGAAAATCCTAGCATAAAAAAATATTTAGAGAAATTAAAAGAGCAGCAAAGACAAAAATTTCTAATTTCACAAGAAAGAATATTAAATAGACATATTCAGGTGGCTTTGAGTGATATAAATGAGTATTTCAATGAAGATGGAAGTCCTAAACCTATAACTCATACAGATGGAACTTTAATCAAAAAAATGAAGATAGTAGAGAATGATAAAGGGAAAAGTGTAGAAATAGAATTAATAGAAAAATGTAAATCTTTAGATTTTCTTACACGATATTTAGGATTAGAAAGTGAAGATAAAGACAATAAAATCATTACTTCTATTAATGAGGTGAGAAAAAAGAATGGATTGTAAAGGCTATATAGAAGAGAGAAAGAGACTCTGGAATAAAACAAAGGACATAGAAGTGGACCAAGAATGGAGAGAAGCTTCTTGGCATGAACTTATAGATAACAAAGAAACCTTTAAAGAGTTATTAGAAAATCCATGGTATTTAATGGAAATGCACTTTTGTGTTATAGATAAAGAGTTCAATGAGGTTCCTTTTTTTCTTAATGAAGTTCAAAATGACTTCTTAAACAATGTTTTATTACCTCTAGTATACAAACAAAATAAAAAAGAAATAGAGCAAATAAAAATTAAGATTCTAAAAGGTAGACAACAAGGATTTACAACCTTGATAACTGCTTTTCAAGAGTGCCTAATGCTTACGCAAGAAGGATTTAGGGGCTTTACTATGGCACATGATAATGACGCAACCAATTCTATATTTTCCGACATAGCAAAAGGATTCTTTGATGGACTAATAGATGAAATAAAAGAAAAACCAAAGCGTTCTAATGCAAGAGAACTCATATTTGCAGGAAATAACAGTGCATGGAGAGTAGCAACTGCGGGGAGTAAAGGAGCAGGGAGAGGAAAGAAACTTAAAATGCTTCACAACTCTGAGAAAGCGTTTTGGAAAGATATGCGAAAGAATGCTGCTGCAATATCCCAAGCATTGACTAAATACTCTATTGAAATTGATGAGACCACAGCCAATGGCTACAATGAATTCAAAGATGATTGGGATTCTATCAAAGAGGGGAAAAGTAAATGGATAGGAGTTTTCTATGAATGGTATAGAACATCTGAATATAGGAAGTCTTTCAAGGGTGTTGAGTACACAGAAGAAGAATTCAAAGCAGCAATAGAAAAAGAAGAGAGATTCAAGGGAGTAGACACAAAATTTATGAAACTTCTAAAATCCCTCATGAATGAAACTAAGTTAGATATAAAACAAATACATTGGTATTTTGATAAACGCCTTGAATTAAAAGAAGATGTATATCAAGAATATCCTTGTACAGATGAAATGGCGTTTTTACATTCTGGAAGGCCTTATTTTGATATAGAGCTATTAGATATTCTTATTAATCAAAATAAAAATATTGAGTTTATAAGCAAGTATAATGGTGAAATAGAAATTTTTGAAGAGCCACAAAAGAATGTAGAGTATATAATTGGCTCTGACGTAGCTGAGGGTTTAGAACTTGGGGATAGCTCCACATTCTTCATACTAAGGGCTGATACAATGACAGAGGTTGCAAATGGAGAATATAAAGTAAAGCCTGATGAACATGGGTTATTATTAAATCATTGGGCTAAAAAGTATAATAATGCTTTTATAGGTGTAGAGAGAAATAATCATGGACATTCCACATTAAATACTTTAATTAATACTTGCAAATATCCATATATCTATATAGAGAAAACGCTAGATAAAAGATATAACAAAGAAACAGAAAAGCCGGGATGGAGTACAAATCCTACATCAAAGTACATTATGCTTGATGATTTAGATACAGCTATAAGGAATGAAGAAATAACTATAAAATCAGTTAGGACTTTAAAGCAGATGCGGGAAATTCAAAAAGAAGATGGAAAAGTCAACACAAATGGGAAGGATAGAGTAATAGCAGTAGCTATAGCTTACCAAATGCACAAATTAAGACCTAAAGCCCCTGTTGTAATGAAAAAGCCAAAAGGATTCTAGGAGGTGATAAAAATTTTAATTCATGAAGAAATTATGAAAAATATAGATGAATATATTTTGCAACATCAAGAAAAGATAAAAAATGTGGCTAAATACAGAAAGTTCTTTAAAAATCAAGTTGGAAAGCATTATAAAAAAAGAATTATAAAAAATTTGAGACTAAAAGATGAAGTAGCAAGATGGCTGAATCCTGATGGAACAATAACGATAGGAGGAGTAATAACTGATGAGATAACAATAGATGACATCATAGTGGAAAGCACTTTGCCAAAGGCAGCAGTAAATACTTTAAAAACATATAGTGTGGGAGAAGCTCCATATATTGATATTGATGTTACAAATACAAAAAAAGACTGGAAAAAAGATTTTGAAATAAGAGAAAACATTCGTGGAAAGACTAAACAGCTTGTAGAAGAAGCACTTGTTACTGGAAACGCCTTTGTTAAAGTGGAAAAGGGAGATAATAACAAAGCAGAAGTAATAGTTTTACCAGTGGAGAATGTAATAATCATTCCAGATCCTAATAATATATCAAAAGTAGCAGGCTACATATATTTTTGTGAATTGGAAAAAGAAACATCTGATGGCAAAAATACAAAATATAAATATATAGAAATTTATCAATTAGATGGTAAAGTTTTTGTTTATAACGGAATAGATGATAAAGAGCCTACAGAAGTTGACCCAACAACTAACGAAATAAATCTGCACCATGTGAGTGGAATTGAAAGGGAAGGTTTGTATGGGAAATCTATTTTTGAAGGGTTAGAAACAACTTTTTTGGAAATTGTAATAAGGCTTACATCCAACAGCTATTTATTTAATAAGATAAATAATCCTAATATGGTGGGCTCTGGTGGGATGGCAGCATTAAATAGAGAAACAGGAGAAAAAGAGGTGAAAAGTGGGACATATACTGATTTTGAAAGTCCAGAACAAGCAAATTCAGTACGATATGTGGAGCCTCCAACTTCTCATGTTACAGCTATTTATGAACACTTAAAAATCAATATGCAGAATGCTTACTCTCAATTAGGAGTTAATGAAATAGCATTAGGGCTAAGTAGAGAAGGAAATACAGCGAGTGGAGAAGCTTTTAAAAAGGCTATAACCTCAACATTAAATAAATGCAGAGATATTACAACTAATCTCTATGCTCCTTTATATAACATATATAAACAAGCTTATTTAATAGAGGAAAAAGCAACTTTAAGCCTTGATATTATTTTTAAAGATGGAATTAGCCTTTCAGAAAAAGAAGAATTAGAAAATGAAGCTATACAAGTTACAAATAAATTATTGTCTAGAAAATCTATTCTTCTCAAAAGAGGCTTTACAGAAGAAGAAGCAGAAAAAGAACTGGAAAGAATAATGGAAGAGGAAGAAAAGCTTTTTGGTACAATTAGTGAAACTTTAGAAGAAAAGGACCTAGACTAATATGGCTAAAAAGAATGAAAGAAACCATTTAATAAAACTGTATGAGGAAGCATTAAAAAACCTTATATATAAATTTGAAAAACTTTTAAAAGAAGGGAGAAAAGTTGATTATGAAACTTATCTGTTAAAAGAATTAAAAAAATCTTTTGAGGAAATTAAGGAACAGAAAAAAATCATACAAATGACTTTGAATGATGAATATTTGAATAGAAAAATAGCTGAAATAGAAAAAGCTATAAGAATTGCAAATGTAGATATGAAATACAACTATAAACAGTTTACCAAAATAGATACTGAAAATATTATAGAATTGTATGGAATTTTTAATGAAAGGACTAATAGAGCAGCAAAGGGAATAGGTAAACAGATACAAAAGTTCTTTACAAAAGAGCAGCAGAAGGCAACAAGTGAATTAAATAGCATAGTAAAGGATGAACTTATCCTTAGACATTTAGGAAAAAGTAAAGATGAAGTAATAGTGAGTATATGTGAAAGGTTGAAAGATAATTTATATTTTATTTTGAGAACAGATACAGGAAAGCGATTGAAAATGTCTTTACCAGCTTATGCAAAAATGAACTTGAATACAATGTTTCAACAAGCCAAAAACGCAGCAACAATACAAGCAGTTAAGGAAACAAAAAGTAATCTTGTAAGATTTTCTCGGCATTACTGGACTTGTGAAACATGTGCCAAGTATGCAGAAGGGCGGATTTATAGCTTAGATAGAAGAATAAAAAAATATCCATATTTATATGATATTCCGGGCTTTAATATGGGATATAAAAGTATCCATCCTAACTGTAAACATCTTTTATCTGGTTATTATGAAGAAGGCCATAATCAAAAAGAGATAGAAGAGAATAAAAAGCTATCAAATAATCAATCAGACACTAGAAGTCCAGAAATGATTAAAAAATATGAAATGAAACAAGAAATAAACAGACTTGAAAGAGTTAAAAACAGTATAAATGCCAAGCTACAGACTTTACGGGGTGCAAATCTCACGGAGGAAGAAAGAGGCATGATATCTGTTTTAAATAGAAGAAAAAAAGAGATAATAAAAAAAATCAATTCTTTGAGAGATAATTTTAGGGGATTGTAGGAGGAAAAAATGACAATACAAGAAATACTAGCATTAATAGGACAAAACAAAGATAATCCAGAGCTTATAACAGGCCTTGTAGCATTAAATTTAGTGGCAACTAAAGAAACAATAAAGGAGGTAGAAGCAAAATATACAGATGATGGGGTAATGGATTATTTATCAAAAACACAATCTTTATCAGATAAGATTTTCAATGAGAATGTCAAAAAGTTTTTATCAAAAAAATTAGGAAAAGACATAAAAGAGATTAAAGATGAAGATCTGGGACTAGAGCTTATTCCAAAATCTAGTTTAACAGAACAAGCAGGAAAATATCAAGGAAAGATTAAAGAATATGAAATATCAAAAGCTTTAGGAGATAAAGCAGACCTTTTGAAACCACACCTAGACATGAATAAAATCACAATAGGTGATGATTTTACTGTAAAAGGGGTAGATGAACAAGTAACAGCTTTGAAAACAAAATTCCCTATGCTCTTTGAAGTTAAGGAAGATAAAAAAGAAGATAAGCCGGGAGGAACAGGCCAAAAAGGTGGAGGAATATTGACACTACAAGAACAGTTAAAGGCAGCAGAAAAGAAGGCTTTAGAAACAGGAAGTGCAAAAGATAGAGCAGCATATCAAGATTTAAAAATGAAGATAGAAAATGGAGGAGATGAATAATGAAAACAATGAGATCATTAAGAAAAAAATACAAATTTATGGGAATACAAGTATTTGCAGGTGGAGGAACTACTAATCAAACAAATACAACAAATCAACTAATTTCAGCAGATATTTCAGATGAATTAAATTTGATAAATGCCAGTGTTTCCCCAATAGTATCACATATTTTGAGAGGTGGGAGAAAAACACCAACAACATCAACAACAATAGAATGGATAGATTCTTATATTAGAAAAACAGATACTGTATTAAGTGCAAACATAGGAGATAGTGATACTACTTTGACTGTGGCACATGAAGAAGTTCTAGTAAAAGATTCTTTACTGGCAATAGAAGAAGAAGTTGTATATGTAACAGCAGTTTCAGGAGCTACTGCAACAGTAACAAGAGGATATGGATCAACAACAAAAGTAGCACATAATAAAGGAGTAGAAATCAAAAATATGGGAATCTTTATGGAAGAAGGGGGAGAACTTAAACCTTCAACTGTAAAATTACCAGTAAACATAGAAAATAAGACTGGGATTATATATGAACAGTTTGAAGTGACAGAATCGGCAAAACATACATATATTCAAGGACAAAACGGGCTTTCAGCATATCAAATGGAAAGTATGAAAAAGAAAGAAGAACTATTGAGTATAATTGAAAATAAAATATTAAATTCTGTTAAGTTTGTATCAGGAATGTCAAGAAATAATGATGGGGTAAAAGCATTAATCAGACAACATGGAATAGTAGTTGATGCAGAAGGAGCAGAGCTTACAAAAGCATTTATTGATAAGGTTGTAAAACAAATTATAGATGCAGGTGGAGGTAATGACCTTGCAGCAGGAAAATATTTTATTGTAGCAGCATATGATCAAGTTAATAGAATAGATAATTTTAACAAGGATACTATAAGAACATCACAAGATGAGAAAGTAACAGGAACAAAAATCACTCAAATTGTTACTACTGGAGGAACTTTAAATGTTTTCCATGCAAATTCTTTAAATAGGGATGAAGCTTTGATAATGAACTTAGAAGAATTAGAAATGAAAGAGTTATATCCTCTTAAAGAAGAGATAGGAGCAAAAACAAAGTTAGCAGATAATTATTTTATCCATGGAGAATTTTCTGTAAAACTAGGAAAATGCCCTTGTCAAATGTGGGTTAAAAATTTAAAGGCATAATTTTTGGAGGTACTGAATGAGTAATGTTTTAGAAGAATTGAAAGAGAAAAGCAAAGAAGAGGCAAAAGAGGAAGTTATAGAAGAAAAGAGAGAAGGTTTTATATTCAAATCTAAAGTTCCTAATTTGTATCTTTATGTTATGGATATAAGATTTAGAAAAGGGGAATATGTGACAACAGATGAAAAAGAAGCAAAAGCTTTAAGGAAGATAGCAGGAATAGAAGAGGTTAAAAAATGATACTTGTAAAGGGAATAAATTCTTATATTACAGTAGAGGAAGCAGAGGAATTATTGAAGCTTGAAAAACCAGAAGAGGCAGAAAAGTTTAGAAACCTTGATACTAAAGTTAAGGAATATAACTTAATAAAGGCAACTTCTAAAATAGAAAGCCTAAATATTCCAAGAGAAGAGAGGGGAGAGGGATTAATATTCCCTCTTCCTTATCAAAAAGGAGTAATTCCACTTGAAGTAAAGCTTTGTTGTATATTAGAGGCCTTGTATATGGCAACAAATCAAATAACAATAGAATTAGAAAAATTCAAGTCTGGAATAATTGCACAAAGCGAGAAAACAGCTTCTGTGACATTTGATATAAGTATGATAAATAAATACAAAGAGATTCCTTTTGTAAATCTTGAAGCTTATAAACTTATTGAAAACTATGTGAGCAAATCATATAGAATAAGATAATTCCCATTTTTAATAAAAATGGGAAAGGAGGCAATCTAAATGAGTTTAAGAAGAATGTTAGGTTATAACATTGATAAAATAACAGTTTGGGAAGAAATAGAGGGCTTAAAAGATGAAGATGGAATACCAACAAAGATATGGAAAAAGAATGTATTTAATGGAAGGTGGGAAAATTCTATAAAAATTATAAGAAATATGGCAGGTGACAGTATATTTTCTACAGCAAATGTAATAATTCCTATTCTTCTTGATGTAAAGAAAAATATTCTTATAGAAAATGGAGAAAGCAAGGAAGAAAAACCAAGCATAGAGGCAAGAAAAATAATGACTATGGAAGAAATAACAAGGATAGGTAAACCATCATTGGAGTGGATTTATTATGTCTAATATAAAAAGTAAAATAGATGCAGCAGTAGCAAGAGGTTTGAATAAATTTGGAGAACATTTAAAGAGTGAAATTTTAGATGTCACTCCACTAGATACAGGAGAACTGAGAAGAAGTATATATGTAAAAAAAGCTACTGAAGGAAACTTAACTGTAGAAATTGGAAGTAGTGGAGCAATAGCCTCTTACAATGTTTATGTACATGAAATCCCATTCACAAATTATACAACAGCAGGAACAGGCCATAAGTTCATAGAAAGACCTTTTGAAAAAGAAAAACATAAAATAAAAGACTTTATCAAAGCAGAGGTTAGAAAATGAAAATAAGAGAAATAGTAAGGGCAATAAATAATTTAGAATTAGGAATAACAGCTATATACGGATATTCTGATACTAAAGAAAATGGCATATACGTAATAGATACTTTGGTAAAAGATATTACAAAGCACAATAAAGAAGAAAGAATTCAAATTCTTATTTGTATGACAAAAGTTGAAAATTCTTATTTAAAAATAAGAGAACTAGCCGAAAAAATCAAAAAGAAGCTAGATGAAATGGGGTGTTATAGTATTTCAATGCATTATGTAGGGGAATATCAGAATAAACACAATTATTCTATTAATTTAAGTATAGGAGGAATATAAAATGGTAAACATAAAAGAAGTAGTTCATAACAGTAAGGAAAGATTTTTAGAAGTGCAACCTAATGGGGCAGGACTTTATATTGGAATGCAGGCATATAAAGCCATAAAAGATGAAAGTGAGTATACTGATTCAATGAAAGTAATAATTCCTAAGATGGAATTATTGGAGGGAAGCATATCTGGAACAACTTTTACAATTACAACAGGAACAGTAGAAGTAATATCAGCTCCTAAAAATATTGTAGTAGCTCTGTTTGATAAATCAGAATTAGATGGATTAGCAACTGCTGAAAATTTTAGAGGAATGGCAAATCCTAATTTAGTTGAAATTGTAAAAGTAACTGCTACAACAGCAAGTACAATAACATTAGCAAATGAGCCAAGAAATACATCATTTACAAGTGCAATTTTACTAGAAAATGATGGATATATTGATGTAGCACAGATAACAGACTTTACATCAACAGAACAGCAGGCAGAAATAAATACTAATAATAAGCATTCAAATGGGTATGAAAGTGCAATAGGGGGGCTTAAAACTTCCAGTATAGATGGAATACAAGGGTATTATCACCCAGATTTTCCATCAGTAGCAACTTTGAACTTTGCCTTTGATGGAGAATATACTGTAAAGGCTAGACATGGAGCTTTAAAACAGAAAAATACTCCGTATATAGAGGGAGTGTATAAAGTAACAGAATTTACACATTCAGGAACTCTTGATGGGGGAAGTGCTTTAAGTTATACAGCAAGTTTAAAGCTTCAATCAGGAATGATAGAAAAGAAAGTTTTTACAAAATAAGAGCAAAGGGGAGTAATCCCCTTTATCCTTATTCCTTTAAATGAGAATAATTTTTGATTTAAGAGAATAAGAGGAGGAAATATGAAATTAAAAATAAATGAAATAGAATATAAATTAAAACTAAATTTAAGAGCAAGGATGAAGCTTATAAAATATTATCCAGATGAAACGGGAATGTTTGAAAAAGCAATTCAGGGAGATATAGAGACAATAACAAGAATAATATATTCTTCTTTACAAGAATATAGTTTTTCTTATGAGGACTTTTTAAAGAGTTATCCAGATATAACAGAGAGCTATGAGGCATTATATAAAATGCTTCAGAAATTAATAGATGAGGCAGGAAACCCATTTGAATTGTCTAGTAATAGAAATACTCATGAAGAAAAAAGAGAGCCTGTTAAAACAGATTTTAGAGAATTAATAATAACTTTAATGAGTAAAGGTTATAAACAGGAAGAAGTTCTGGATATGACTTATTGGGATATCAATCTAGTATTTGAGGCAGATTATAAAAGGCTTGAAAGAGAAGTTTTTCATACAAACGCTTTAATAAATACAATGGCTGGCATAATGGGAAGTAAGGAAACAATAGATATTCTAGGAAGAAAAAAGAAAGAAGAATATAGAGATTATTCTATGTTTGATAAAGTAAGTGAATTGCTAAACAAAAAGAAATAAATAAAAAAGGAACATTGGAAAATAAATATTCTCTGAGGTAAAAAAGTATTGACTTTTTATATAGTGTACGTTATAATGTACATATAAGGAGAGTGATAATATGACTAATACTAATGCAACAAATTTAAGAAATAACCTTTTTAGTTATTTAGACTCTGCAATAGAGTACAATGATGTTATTAATGTAAATACTAAAAAGGGAAATGCTATTATAATCAGTGAAGCAGAGTATAACGGACTATTAGAAACTTTGTATTTGTGCTCTAATCCGGAAATGAAAGAGAGACTTGAAACAGGTTTAAAAGCTACACTGGAAGAGTGTGAGGAATTTAAATGGTAGAATATAAAATAGTAATTTTAAAACAGGCTTTAAAAGATAAGGATAAAATAAAACAACATCCTGCCTTGAAAAGAACAGTCGAAAAATTATTAGAGCTTATAAAAGTAGAGCCTTTTAAAAATCCTCCACCTTATGAAAGTTTAGTAGGAAATTTAAAAGGCTTATATTCCAGAAGAATAAATAGACAACATAGATTAGTCTATAGAGTACTAGAAGAAGAAAAAACAATAATGATTGTCAGCATGTGGACACATTATGAATTTTGACCTCAGATATTAATTTATCTGGGGTTTTTTATTTGCAAAAAAATAAGGAGTTGAAAAATGCAGGAAGATATAAAAGTTATTGTAACAGCAGATACTGCACAAGCAGAAAAACAAATAGATAAGATGGATGGCAAAGAAGTTGAAGTAAAGGCAAAACTTAAAGTACCTAAAAATCATTTACAAGAAGTAAAAAATGAAGTAGATCTTTTAGGAAAAAAAGTTGCTGATATAAAAATGAATAAAAAAGCCTTTTCTCCAGAAGATATTAAAATTTTAAAGGCAGAAATAGAAGCAGCAGCTCTAAAAGCAAAGGCCATTTATTTTGGAGAGGGTAGCAGAAGTGCCAAAGAAATGGTAGATAGATTAAAAGAGATGCATAAGGCTTTAGCAGAAGGAAAGAAACAGGTAAAAGAAACAAATCAAATTTTTGGAAGCATGGATGTAATGATTGGAAGCCTAAAGGCTAAAATTATTGCAAGTATAGTAAATACACTTAAACAAGGAGTAGCAGAAGGAGCAAAACTTACAGGGCAGTTAGAATATGCAACAGAAAAAACCAGAACTATTTCAACAGCAAACAGAGGGATAATAAACAGTGAAGTAGATAGAATAGGAAAAAAGTTTGGCACTGATTATAGGGAAGTATCAGAAGGGCTTTATCAGGTAGTAAGTGCAATAGGAGACGTTCATAAAAAGTATGCTTTATTGGAAACATCAAATAAGCTAGCAATAACAGGATTTTCATCTGTAAATGAATCTGTAGATGGACTGACAACTGTTTTAAATGCTTATAATTTAGAAATAGAAGAAGCAGACAGAATAGCAAATATATTTGTAAGAACACAGAAAGTAGGAAAACTTACAGTACAGGAATTTCAGCAGCAATTATATAGAACTGTTCCAGTAGCAAAGGAATTAGGAATAAGTGTGGATGAAATAGGGGCATCTATTGCATTACTTACAGCAAAAGGAAGTAAGGCTGAAGTAGCACAAACACAGATGGCAAGCTTTATGTATGAGCTGCTAGATACTGCAAGTGATGTAAACAAGCTTTTCACTAGATTAGCAGGGCAAAGCATAGATACATATATGAAAAATGGAGGAAATCTTGAAGGAATTTTAAGGACCTTAAAAGAATACTCTAATCAATCTGGCTTTAAAGTAGAAAGCTTATTTGGAAGAAAAGAGGCTAAAAGTTATTGGTTAAGTATAGGAAATGACATAAAAGGATATTTAGAAAAATTAAATGCAATAAATGATCCTTTTAATGAATTAGAAAGAAATGTAGATAATCTAATGGCTACAATGGAGAAAAGAATAGAAAGAGGGGCTAGATATTGGGATAACTTCAAAATGACTATAGGAGGAATGTCATTGGAAGTTTTAGCATCTATTGGTGATATAGTGACAGGCCATGATAAAGAAATGGCAGCTAGAAAAAAAGTAAATATTGAAATAGAAAACAGTATAAAAACACTGGAAGAACTAGGCAGAAAAAGTGATAAAACAAAAGAAGAACAAGAAAAATTGAATGAAGCTTTAAAAGTATTAGAAATATTAGCCCCAGAAATAGCCGAAGCATATAAGCAATGGGCTAAAGAAGGCGGAAACTATGCTGAGGTACTCTCTTTGATAAAAAAGAGACAGGCAGAGGTTAATGATTCTTTTGCTGAGATGAGCTATACACAAGCTAAAAAACAAAGGGAAGGCACAGAAAAAGAAATTAAAAAAATAGACAATAAGCTTAATCCAATGGAGTTTAGTGGTAGCCCTATGCAAGCTCCTAAATCTAAGTTAGGAGTTATGTTAGGTGAATATTCTTGGGACAATGTCACAGATACACAAAAACAAGAGTGGCGTAAACAATATCCTGAGAATTTCTTAAAAAATGCAGAGTTAGCAATGCAAAGGGAAGCACTCAAGAAAAGACTTGAAGAAGAGAAAAAACAAGAAAATGAATTAAAAAGAAGGTTAGAGATTGCTGCAGGTGTAACGGAGGACTTTTCTTCTTCTGTAACAACTTTTAAATCGGATACTGTTATCGCTCAAGAAACACATGGTAAAGTTAAACCTACAGAAGAAAAATACAAAACTAAACAGCAAATTGAAGCTGATACTTCAAAAAAATTAATAGAAGCACAACAAAAGTACACTGAAAAACTGAGTAAATTAGCTTCTTCTGATTTTGAAGGGAAAGAGAAACTAGATGAGGCGTACAAAACTGAGGTAGAAAAAATCAAAAAAAGTGGTGAATTAGAAAAATATAGGCTTGAAAAAAGTGATTTAGAAAAAAGCATAGTTAACGAAACAGATGCTTTTCGTGTAAATGAGGTAAAAAATGAAATAGATAAAATTTCTTTGAAAATACAAGACCTTGAAGGACAAATCAAAATAGCTGATGTAGAAAATAGAATAGATAATGCTAAAAAATCAGAAGATGAAAGGAAAAAAGCAGAGGAAAAAGCGAAAAAAGAGATAGAAAAAAAGAATAAATCAGAACAACTTAAAATTGATACTGAATATAATAAAAAAATGCTTGAAGCAACTGAAAAATATAATAAAGATATGACAGCTCTTAAAGAAAAAGGAACTAAAGAAGAAATAGAAGCAGTAAAGAAGGCTTATGAAAAGGCTAAAAGAGATATAGAGACAGAAAAGAAGATAAAAACTTTAGAAAATAAAAAAGAAAATACTTTTTATTCTACTGACACAGAAAAAAAGGTAAATACTGAAGCTATAACATCTGAAATAGCTTTAACAATGGCAAATGCAGAAAAAGAAGAAGTGGACCAAGAGGCAAAAGAGGCACAAGAAAAAAATACCAAAGCTCTTGAAAATATGAGTAATAATTTGAAAAATTTAGCTAATATGTTTCAAGTTATTGGAGATAATACAAGCAGTCAATCATTGAAAAATATTTCTAATATAGCAAATATAGGAAGTACTATTTTTGATACTTTAAAGGGAACAGAACAAGGAGCCAACCTTTTAACAAAAGTTTTTGGAAGTGGAGCAATTCCGGGCTTTAAGGATTTTAGCATGGGAGCAGGTATAGGCAGTGCTATTTCTGGAGCCTTAGGAGGTGGAGCAGAGGGAAATATTGGGAGCATGATTGGTAGTGGTATAGGAGCAATAGCAGGAGGAGGACCAGTAGGAAGTATAGTAGGTGGAGCTATTGGAAGTGTTGGAGGTAGCCTGTTTGGAAGAAAGAGCAAAAAGAAGAAAAAGAGAGAAGAGAAAAGGAGAAAAGAAGCACAGGAAAGATTAAAAAAAGGACTTATATCAGGCCAATACAAATGGGCTGATGTGGTAGAGGCATATAATGAAGATTTAGCTAGATTAGGTGCAGGGAGCTATATTAATTTATATGATAGAGTACAGGCAAATACTAATTATGACACTAACCTTTCTACTTTAGAAGCTGCTAAAGTGGGACATGATGGTGTAAGTATGACTACTCTAAAACAGTTAATGCCACAATATAGTGAACAACAAATAATAGACTGGTTTAAATCAATAACAGGTGGAGCAGTTTTAAATGGAGATACACTAAGCACAGGAGAGGGAAAATATGGTGCAATAGATATAACAGCTCTTGCACAGCAAGTAACAAATGTAAATAGAGAAGTTGAAAAATCTTTAAAAGAGACTATAAAAGGAATTATAGATTTTTCAGCAGACAGTTTGGCACAGGTTGTTAAAAATGGATTCTTTAATGGATTAGATGACCTTGGAAATAATCTTGAAAAAATGTTGGCCAACAGTTTAAAAAATGCCTTTATCAATACAGAGATATCAAAAGCTTTATTCAATGGAATGTCTGACAAGGTATCTGAAATAGTAAAGGATATGTTCAGAAAGGATGCTAATCTTGGTATTCAACTTGAAACAGGAAATTTAGAAAATTTAACACTTACACAATATATAGAACTTATTAAAAAATATATGGAAGCTTCAAATGAGAAGTTAGAAGATCTATTCAAGGAATTAGGAATGAATTTGGATAACTTAACAAATAGTGTGGATAGCTTAAATAAGAATATGAGTAAGAATACAGTTCAAGGAATGGCAACAAATTTATGGAAGTATAATGCAGGCCAAAAAGTAACAACAGAATTTAGTGGAACTTTTGAGATTCCAATAATGCTTGATGGACAAGTATTGGATAAGAGAATTATCAAAGTAACAAGTGATAGTATGAGAAAGGCAAGGAGGAATAAATTTTAATGAGAACTGAAATTATACAGGCAGACAACAGCAACCATACAATAACAATAATAAAAGAAAATGAAAATATAACAATAAAATTTGACTTTAATCTCACTCCTTCCCTTGCTCCAAGATTTACCCTTCCTTTATGGGCTATGGGAAGAGAAGAGGAATATGAATTTCAGGGTGGTTTTGAATTAAAGCCAGATGATACAGGAACAAGAGATGTAGTATATAATCTTTTAGCAAGAATAAGAGGATATAGAGAACTTATATTTGTTTGTAAAACAGCAGATAAATATAAAGGACAATTTGAATATATTTCACAGGCTTTAAAAGACACTGGAATAATTATGAATGGAATAAGACTGAATTGTATAGCAAATATAGGAAATACAAACTTTGCCACTATGATGGATGCAGTAAGAAACCATCAAGGAGATTTAATTGTTTCAACTACTTTTGATACTAAAAGGAAAAAGACATTCAGTATGACAACAGTACCCTTGACAGATATTGAATATAGATTATATCCAGATGTTTATTGTAATACAATAGAAGAATTTGAAAAAGTTCTCTATAAAGATATAGGAGGATATAAAACACTCACAGTAAGAGGAAGAGACTATGTGGTTATTCTAAAAGATGAAGTAAACGAAAGTTCTCAAGTAGCAGTGATTGATGGAAAAGTAAGAGATTGCAAAGTGTATTCTTTCAGTTTAGAGGAGGTATAAAGTGAGAAGATTTTTACTTAAATATGAACTCTTGAATAATGAAGGACTATGGCAAGAATTTACAGAGCAGGTAGTAGGAACTACAACTATAAACCTTGGAAATATTGCAGAGGTAGGAAGTGAAGATTTTGGAATAGACAGTTTAAAAAAATTTGCTAATCTTATTATTCATAATGCTAAAAATAAAAAACTTACAACAGGGCCTATTTTATCAACTAATCAATTTCAACTAGGTAGGAGGGTAAGAATAAAAGTAAGAACAGCAAAATCTACAAATCATTACAATTTAAGTCAAACTGGAGAAGATAAAGCTTATATTCTTTTGAAAAATATAAAAAGAGTGGAAGAAATAGAACTTACAAGCATATATGATGGAGTAACTGCCCTTACTCCATCAGAAGCAAATTTGAATATAGAGAATACCTCACAAATGGCAAATGGATTATATGTGTATTTTAATAGAGTAGTAAAGCCATATGAAAAAGTAGGTTTTTTAGTAATCACAACAGCAAGTGACTTGGATGCAGACAGAGTAGAATTTGAAGGAACAGGGGCAAGAGAATATTTTATACCAAATGTTGATCCAGATGTTGTAGAGCTTTTAGGATATTATAAATACTCGTATTTACCATGGGCTATTGGATATTTTTCAAGAAATTATTTTTCCGATACTTATGGGGTAGAATATTTATATTTTGCTAAAGAGGATGATCCAGAAAATTTTCCATATTATATAGAAAGCGTTACTAGGGAAAATGGCGGAATAAGAATTAGATTAAATACAGAATTTCCAGTAAATCAAAGAATGGTAGTAGGGTTATTCTTTAATGCTGCTGAAGACATAATCATATTTGATGGAAAAATAAAAAGATATGAAGGGATAGGATATCATAATGTATCACTTGAATGTCAAGACTTCTCATATGATCTTGATGTTATGGCAATAAATAAGACATATTCTAAAGGGATTACATTTGAAGCAACAATAGAACAGATACTTAAAGATAATAACAGAGCAGATATAGAATTTCTATATGATCCTACTAATACAGCTATACTTACAGAAGATTATATAGTTGAAGATGTAACTATATGGGACTCTATACAGAAATTAGCTTTAACAAAAGGTTGGAGCCTGTATTTTAGATATGACAGAACTAAAAATAAACAAGTATTAATATTTGAAGATACTATATCAGCAAGTTATATAACCTATCAACTTCTAAAAGGTGAAGTAATTGGGGAGTTTACCTATACGGGAGACTTAACAAGAGTTAGAAATATTGTAACAGTAATATATAAAGATCATAATGATGGTAACAAAGTAAAAACAATAGAAATAAAAGATGATGATTCAATACTTAAATATAGAGAAAATAGATTGACTTTGGGCCTTGATGTAACTGAAAAGGTTATAACTACAAATGATATGGCCATGAGAATGGCTACTCAAGCTTTAAAAGATTTAAAAGACCCAGTAGTCAATTATACAATAGAAACCACTTTAATGCCTAAATTAAAGCTTAATGACGAATTGTGGTATATTCATGAGAATTTAACAGAAAGGCCTTTATTTTTAAGAGCTTATTCTATTGAACATGCAATTTCTGTAGATGATGCAGGCGAATTACAATGCACTACCACAATAACAGGTGGAGGAAAAATTCAATATAAACTTAATGAGTGGCTATATAATGATAGCAAAGTTCAAGAAGATAAAGAAATAATAATAGTTTAAGGAGGAAAAATGGCACTTGATAAGAGCAGATTAGATGAAATAGCAACAGTGATAGCATTAATGTATGACCCAGAGGTTTACTCAAAATTAAGAACAGAAATAAATAAACCTATGGCAGATGTACCAGCAGGGCATGCTTTAAATATTAACTGGGATAACATAGTGAATTCTTATAAGATAATAAAAGATTTTTTAAAGGAAACTCTATATAAAGAGGATATGTCAATGGAGAATGTAGGAAATAAGCTTGTACAGAGGGGAGCAAGTGGAGGTATTAAAGTAGGAGATATCTATACAACAACTACTTTCAATAGTGGTGCTATTCCTAAAAATTGTGGTATAGCTTATAAGGATTCTGATGGAATGATTAAGTATACTAATAATTTTGCAGAATTTAGAAAATTAACAAATACGATATCAAGAGATGAAATGAATGTTGTTGAAAAAGTAGATACTAATGGAAGTTTTCAAATGAGAGGAGGAACAAGAACAATCACTTTAAATGAAAAAGCTAAAAAATATAGAGTATTAATGATAAAAGCAGGAGGCTCTACAATGGATATTCATTTTATGCTTTTATTAGCAAATCAAACAGTAAAAGCTAGAGACCATGACAGAAATGGTGGAGGAGAAATTCACATAACATGGGATGGGGGTACAAATGTAAGAGTAACACATCTTACACATAGAGATGGATTAACAGGACAAGTAGATGGAGTTTGGGGGTTGTTATAATGAAAAAAGGAAATATAGCTTTAGAAATAAATGCAGAAGTAATAGAAGGACCAAGAGGCCTTTCTATAAAAGAAATAAGATATAAAGAAACTCTGGTAAATGGGAATAACATATATCAGGTAATTTTAGAAAATAATGTGGTAATTGGAGAAATAGAATGTAAAAAAGGGGACAAAGGAGATAAAGGGGAAAAGGGAGATACAGGAAAAGGAATTTTAGCAGTAGTAAAAACACAAAAAATAGGACTTATGAATTACTTTGAAATTCAATATACAGATGGCAGCACTTGGGAGTTTGCCATAGAGGATGGAGAAAGTGCATATGATTTAGCAGTAAAAAAAGGTTTTGAAGGAACAGAAGAAGAATGGCTGTTATCTCTTATAGGACCAAGAGGAAAATCGTTGGAATTTCACTGGAATGGTACTCAACTCGGGGTAAGAGTAGAGGGAGAAACTACTTATACTTATACAGAATTAAAAGGAGAAAAGGGAGATAAAGGAGAACAAGGAATCCAAGGAGTACGAGGACCAAAAGGGGATAGAGGAGAACAGGGAATACAAGGACCAAAGGGAGACAAAGGAGATACAGGAAAGGCCTTTTATATAGCAAAGACATATTCTAGTGTAGGGGAAATGCAGGCAGATTTTAATAATAATATTGTTAAAATTGGTGAATATGTAATTATTTCCAGTACAGATGGAGATAATGGAAAAATATTTGAGAAGAAAGAGAGCAACTTTGAATTTATAGTTCAAATGGGTAGTTCTGGAGGTGAAAGCAAGTATTTATTTGTAGATGAAACGAATAGTAAATTAGTTGTATCTAATATGGATAAAGATGATTTCACAACTCTTTCATCAGGAAGTATACTTGTGGGAACAAATGTTAATAATGGAAGCGGACGCAACAATATTATATTAGGGTATGATAGTGGTAGTAAAATACTTTCAGGAAATAACAATATAGGTATTGGTTATAGGGTATTGAAAAATGCTACAGGAAGAGGGGGAGAGAATATTGCGATAGGAAGCAATGTTCTAAGATTGGTTGATAATAATTTTAACATAGGAATAGGTGGTGGAGCATTATATAATTTAAGAACTGGGACTTCCAATATTGCAATAGGGATTAATGCAGGAGCTCAAATTTTAGGATATGACAATATTGCAATAGGGCTTGAGGCATTATCGAATAATAATTCAGGTGGTTACAATGTTGCAATAGGAAGCGGTGCATGTAAATGGTCTAAAAATAGTTACAATGTTGCAATAGGCTATAATGCGTTAAATAGCACAAATTTAAAGAATGTAATTGGAATAGGATATAATACAGAAGTTACAGCAGATAACCAAGCACAAATAGGAAATTCTAATGTTACAGTATATTGCTATGGAGCAGTTCAAAACAGATCTGATAAAAGAGATAAAACAGATATACGAGATACAAATTTAGGCTTAAATTTTTTAATGAAATTAAGACCAAGAGAATTTAGATGGGACTATAGAGAAGATTACATAGATATAGAAGAAAAGAAAAAAGAATTGAAAATTCTGGAAGAAACTAAAATAGAGGAAGAAGAAAAAACTAAAAAGAGAGAGGAAATTTTAAAAAAATATTCTTTGGAAAATGTAATAAAAGATGGCAAACAAAAAGGGTGGAGGCTTCACCAAGGTTTTATAGCACAAGAAGTTTTTGAAGTTATGAGAGAATTAGGGGTAGACTTTGGAGGATACCAAGACCATTCTATTAATGGAGGAAGAGATGTATTAAGTTTGGGATATGAAGAATTTATATCTGTAATAGTAAAGGGAATACAAGAGCAACAAAAACAGATAGAAGAATTAAAAAGTAAAATAGAAAAATTGGAGGGAAAAATAAATGTATAAGTTTAGTAAAAGAAGTTTAGATAACTTAAAAGGAGTAGATGAGAGACTTGTTAAACTCATGAAAGAAGTATTATCTATTTCTCCATATGACTTTGGGATAACTGAAGGACTAAGGACAATAGAAAAACAAAAAGAATATGTAAGAACAGGAAAATCCCAGACTATGAATAGTTACCATCTTAAAGGCAAAGCTGTAGATATAGTTGTTTATAAAGATAGAGAAGTCACTTGGAAACTTGATTATTATAAAGAAATAGCTGACCTTGTAAAGAAAATAGCTGAACATGATGGATTAAAAATAACTTGGGGTGGAGATTGGAAAACTCTAGTAGATGGGCCTCACTTTCAGATAGAGAATTAAGGAGGAAATAAAAATGAATAAAGAAGCATTATTTTTGATAGTAACAATTATTTTGGTTATAGTGAGTTTGTATTGCTTGTATAAGTATAAAAAAGAAAGTTTATGGGTAATAGCTTGTTATGCAGTAACAAGAGCAGAGGAGGAATTTATATCAGGACAAGGGAAACAAAAACTTGAGTATGCTATAAAAGAATTCAAAAAAAGAATCCCTAGATATCTATCTTGGCTTATATCAGAAAAAATTATAATTTCTTTAATAGAAGAAGCTCTAAAAACGCTTCAAAAGACTTTTAAAAGTTCAAAGGATAAACAGCTCACGATTGTGAATGAAATTCTTAAAACAGCTACCACAGGAGCTCAAAAGGATGTATTAAAAGTAGCAGAGGAAATGCAGAAAGATATAACTAGCAAAGGATATATAGAAGGATATTTAGAAGGAAAAACAGATTTAAGAGGCAACAATAATATAGTTGGTGGATTAAGAGCAGGAGTTAAGTTATAAAAGATGGAGGAATATATGTTTGAAGCGTTAAAAGAGTATATAAATTTAGCAAAGATAGGACTGGCTATGATATGGACAAGTTGGATAAGTATTTTTATTTTCTTAGTAGGAGGTATTGATAACTTGTTTAGGGCATTGTTGATAATGATGGCATTAGATTATATAACAGGAGTTGCAAAGGGGTATAAAGAGAAGAATATGAATTCCAAAAGAGCTTATAAAGGATTTTGGAAGAAATTTATTATCCTTGTAATAATAGTTGGAGCTACTCAAATGGATATAATTTTACAAGGCATGGGAATAAGAACACTTGTATTAATGTTTTATGTAGCTACAGAATTTTTATCTATTTTAGAAAATGCGGCTATACTAGGAATACCTATACCAGAAAAATTAAAGGTAGCATTAGAACAATGTAAAAATAAGTAAGAGATAAAAAGAAATGATAAATAAAGAAATTTAATTATCCCTTCTCAAATATGAGTTATAAGAAGAGTGTCTGCTTATTTGATAAAATAAAATTTTTTGTAAAATAAAAAAAGAAATGATCTAATTATGTAGTAATATTATACGACTTTGGGGGATAGACTAAGGGGGAGAAGAAATTCTCTCCTTAGTCTAAAAAAGTAAAAAATAAAACTTAATTTTCAAATTTTAATGTAAATATAGTTAATAAAAAATTGTGTTTACAAAAATAAATTTATATGATATTATATTTAGGTATAAAATCTTTCCCCAAGATGTTTTATAACTATAGTTGGAAAAGGCCTCTTAATTATAAGAGGTTCTTTTATTTTATTGGAAAATTTAATTGTTCTTTTAGGATTAAATTCATATCAAATGGTAGAAATAATGGTCAGGAAGATTAATTTTTTTCTGGTATTTTATATCATAGACTCAAGTATTATTTTAGTAACATTAGAAAATACTATGATTTTGAAAATTTAAATTGTGGTAGAAATATTGTAATTCTTACTTAAAATTGAGTTTTTGTTGAAGCTATTTATCGGAGTTGGAAGAGCTACAAATTTCAGCAGCAATGTAAAAAATTGACAAGGGGGCTGGAAAGAAGTATACTAATAGTATTACCAGCTGGTAGTGCTATTAGTAATAAATATGGCATAATTTTAAGTTAACTTGTTTGATTACTTAATATTTATAATAAATAAATTTAGGAGGAGAATTATGAAAAAATTTTTTGTTATTTTGGGAGTTGTACTTGCTATTACAGGATGTGGAAAAGATATAGAAAAGAAAGAAGAAGTAGTTAAAGTTGAAAAAAATATTCCATCAGTTGAAAAAGAAATAATAACTTTTAAGAGAGAAGACAATAAAGAAATAATAACTCTTGAATCTTCAAATCTTTTTGAAACAGGGATATTAACAATTGGAAATAAGAAAATAGAAATGAAGGAAGCTGTGAGTGGGTCAGGAACTAGGATGATTGGTGAAAATGAAAAAATAGAAATACATTTTAAAGGGAAAGAAGGAATTCTAACATTAGAAGGAAAAGATATAAGTTTAGCCATAGATGAGTAATATATAATATGAAAATCTTCCACTAAGATGTTTTATAACTATAAAAAAGACCTTTCAATTATGAGAGGCCTTTTTATTCTATTAGAAAGTTTTAATTGTTTTAAATTCATATCAGATAGCGAAAATAAGGATTAGGAAAATTAATTTCTTACTAACATTTTTTGTATTATATCATAGGTTCAAAGCATTATTTAAAAGTGTGTATTGTGAAATAAAAAAATTAAAAATATTTTTAAAAATAAAAAATATTATATTTTCTATAAAAGAAAGTTATTTTAACTTA
>OGKB01000446.1_pt1 | contig 29907 bp, 31 predicted proteins | sample 1572351 | NCBI WGS metagenome assembly OGKB01 (sample SAMEA2582088, study PRJEB24529) | metagenome | biome: Human gut stool | place: China | collected 2011
AATCGAAACGTGCTACCAAAGCGTTTTTAGCTTCTTCTTCAATGTTTGGACGAATGATATAAAGAATTTCGTATTTAGCCATTGATATTTTCCTCCTCTTTTGGTCTAATGACTCATGGTCTTTCGCCACGAGTAAGTGAGGTGCACTCACAAGATATAATTTTACCAAAGTTTGAGGGATAATGCAAGGAAAAAGTAAAGAGTGTATGTGTCCCATTTTGGGAGAAATTAAAATCACCAAGAGAACATAAAAGAAAGACCGAAAAAGTGTAGCGTTTTCACTCATTTCAGTCTTGACTTTACTGTTATCTTGATGATACAATAATTCTAAACTGATTAAGCAAAGGTGCGCTTTGTTTAATCGGTAAGGCGGCAGGTGCGCGAACACCTTCCGTCTTTTTCTCGTGTTTTATCTATAAGATTATTATACCACAATTAGAGCATATTGCAAGTGTTTTTGCTAAATAAAGTTTCTTAAAACCCTATAATATCAAGGGTTCTTTTAATTTTCTATTATCATAATTTCCTAATCATAGGAGTCAAGCCATCACGTGCAACTCTTGCTCCAGGAATCAAATGCTCACTTTTTTTTTCTCTCCTAACTAGATCAAAATGATCTAGTTTTTTTATTTTTTTGTATTCTTTTCTCCAACTACCAAAAAATATATCCCGTAAATCTCCTGAATAATACAACAAAATTATTTGAGCCATAGCAACAGCACCTTCTTCTGACCAATACATACCACGTTTTTTCATTCGATATGTCATTTTTCTGTGTTGTGACTCCATCACACCAATGGTTAAATCCCCTAGACCTCTATCCTTTGGTGATGCCGTATAGCTAAAGTCATTGATGATACGTTTCTTGAAGGCCTGAAATGACTCTATCTTAGCATCTGTCTCTAACAGCGACTCTGCTGTATCTAAGATTACCTTTAGGCCTGTCCTGTCTCTTTTTCTAATTTTCTTGACTGCAGCATCAGCTAAATCGCAAGAAATAGGAGTAAGATTTTTCTTGATACACTCACTAACATGGTAGGGGTCCCAAAAGTGAATATGCTCACCCTTGGAACAAAATTTAACAAATTCACGGAATGATGACGGGGTGTAGCCTTTTCCTCCATCTGAGTTTGTGATGATAGTTGTTCCTGGTGCAAGCTCAAAATTAGTTGTTATATAATCAAGCAATGTATCTTTAGCTTTTTTCACTTTTGAGTTAATAACTTCAAATTTATTTTGCAGTTTCTTTCTACAGCTACTATCAGAACCCGTGTGTACGACAAAATGGCTTAATTCTATGGAGGATCGTTCCGACTTTCTCACCCAAACACCATCACCTTCAATATAAATTATGTCGGTCTGGATTTTTTCCTTTCGTTCGATACTTTCTGATAAAGCCCAAGAATCGTACTCTTCTTTTTGCTTGATGAGATTACCTGCTTCAGACACGGCCCTATGAACGACATTCTTTGAAATACCAATATCTTGTAATAAATCAAATACCTCAACGACTTTACGGTAAGGCATAAAAGAGGCCAAAATAGTCACCAAGTATAGAAACTCTTGTGAAAAGCGTTGCCGTGGTATAAGCCCTAATTTTTCGTCTAAAGGGACTCTAATAATATCCCCTTTTTTCCACCGACTTCTTGAAAAAGTCATGGTGCCAAAAGAGAACGTCACTGTCCGTTCTTTTTGATTAATTCTCTTAAAGCCTTGAGCCCTCATGCTTTCTGCTATCGTCTTCTCATAAGAAGCTACCATCTTAAGGAAAAATTGCTGATTATTTTCCCTCAATTTTTGATGAAACTCTAATTCACTAAATGATGCTGTCATTTTACCTCCAATGTAATAAAAAAGACCTACTTTTAATAGGTCAATATAATTATATTTATGTTTATGTTTATAAGTTCTTAAAGTAGTCATTTAGAAATGATGAAGCCGAACGATAACCATTCTCCTTTGCTAGTAAAGCAATTTTTTCACGCACGGAAGGTTGCAGCGTGAATTGGAACTGCTTTGTTCTTTCAAAATCTTCTACAACTCTCACTACTTCTTGTTTTGTTTCTTTTTCTTCAGTAGCCTTCAACATTTCACTAATATTTTTATTGTTTTTATCAAATGCCATTAGATATCCCTTTCCTAGAAATAATTATATTTGTGTTTATGTTTATATTTATGTTTATATTTATAGTTTAGCAGTAATTTCTTCAAAAGTCACGTCAAGATCATCAAAGAATTTTTTATTATGTTGATAAATCACCTTATCTTCTTTCATCTCAGGAAGGGAAACCTTATCCATCGTTGAACGGTTAAAAAGTTCTTTTTGTGGAATAAATCCAATAACATCATCTTCTTCAGCTAGTGCTTCTATCAACTCCTTAGAAGATTTTGTGTTGTGTTTAATCATGTTGCCGACAAAGAATAGGTTAGCTGTCACAAAACTTTCTCTGGTTTTAAAATCAAAAGTCTCAGCCTTCAGCTCTTCCATACGCTCCTTGAGATTAAACTTAGCATGATAACCGTGTTCAGAAGGAATAACAGGACTTATAACCGCATGACTAACAATTACCGCATTTCTAGTTGCTGTCGAAAAGTCAGGGTGACAATCAATTATAATATAATCGTATTGTCCTAAATTCTTACTTTCATAGTTATCCTCTAACCACATGTAAAGTAGCATATCTTTATAAGACTTTGTTTCAAGATCTTTTTCAATATTATCCAGACGAATATAACCAGGGATAAGGTCTACATTATTTTTAATATGATGAATGGTCACGTCACCCTTTTGTCTGAAGATATTTGCGACGGTACCTTCAGACTCAAAAGTATTATAGGTTTGAGTTAAATTACATTGATGATCGAGATCAATAAAAAGAACAGATTTTCCTTTCCTAGCTAGGTCCTCTCCCCAATTATAAGCCAAAGTAGTTTTCCCTACACCACCTTTAATAGCAGCTAATGTCACGATTTTCATTTGGATACTCCTTTTAATTCGATTAACTATACTATTATTATATCATTATAAATATATTTGTCAACATAAATATATTTATAATTATGTTTATGTTGGTTTTTGACAATAAAAAACAGTGTAGTAACTACACCGTTTTCAAATCAATATTGCTATCTACCTTACAGGATAATCAATCCCATCTTCAGGATCTTTGTACAACCTCATATATACTGGCTTTCCACTTAAATCAACTTGTCTTTCGGCAGCAGCAAAAAATTCTGGGTCCCAATTCATAGGACTAAAACCTGAAACTAATGTCAAAAGATAAGCGCTTTTCCCATGAATTTTTTTAGTCTCGACCGTAAAAAGACTAAAATTTTCTTTAGTTGAAACAAAGACAGGTTTAGGGTTAGTTTTCTTTAGTTTGTCTCCCTCTACATACTCTTCCAGGAAATCATCTAACTCCTTAAGCTCCCAATCATGTGATTGTGCAACAATCTGATTTATCCTTGCTATATCCGAAGTGATGACAAGTAAACTATCAACTCGTTGTGTATTTCTCATATTAATTCCTCCTAATCAAGTTATACTCACATTATAACATAGTTTCAACATAAATATAATTATAAATATGTTGATTATTAGTTATTCTAATATATATAAAAAAACGCAGGATAACTCCTGCGCTCTACTACGTTACGTTGAAATTCCATAACGTTTCCATGAACCGATTGAGGTACATGGAACAAGTAATTCTGATACTGTTATTATACTAAAACCTTAGTAATTTGTCAACAAAATATAAATATAATTATGTATATAAATATATTTATATTTGCTTGTTGTTCTAATAAACTCTTACGCTTTCCGTTATTCATGTCTGGAACAGTTCCATACTTCCCCTCTTTTCGTTTTCAGTTTACCACGCAAGCGTGGTTTATCACTGACGAAAAGGAGGTGATAGCATGGAACAAGTAATTCTGATTTTAGTCCTCATGTATTTGTTAAAACATGAAAATAGCGACTAACGGAAAGCATAACCCCCAAGCTCACGAGCTTGGGGGTTCCTAAAGGGATAGCAAGACGATTATATTTCTTTTACTGCTAGAAAATAGAAACGCAACTTATAGAAAAATTATCTTACTATGTTGTACTTCTCTCTGTATCTTCTGAAGGTTCTTTCATTGATCCCAGTCATAGATGCTACATCTTTATCTGAATAGCCCGACAAGTACAAATCAAATGCGTGCTTAAGTCGTTCGTCATCTTCCGTAAATAATGCTTTTCTACCCGTGTACTTTCCTTGAGCTTTTGCTAGAGCAATTCCCTGGGCTTGACGTTCCTTAATACGCTCTCTTTCTGCCTGTGCCTGGTATTTGTATATTTCCAAGATCAGGTTGTTAAGCAGCCTCCTTAAATTATCATCCTCAATTCCTCTAAGTGTTGGAAGGTTTAAAACTTCTAAAGTAGCTCCTTTCTCTTGAATATAGTTCATTATATAAGTCAGGTCTTTGTTGTTACGGCCTAGTCTTTCCAACTCAGTCACAACAACAATATCACCTTCACGAATGAAATCTAGTAAGGCTTTAAGCTGCGGACGTTCTTTATTTGCTCCACTTGCGGCCTCTTGAAAGATTTTTTCTGTATCTTTCAGTTGTTCAAGCTGTCGGTCTAAATTCTGATCGATTGTACTTACTCTAGCGTAACCAATTCTTGTCACTTTGTCCTCCTTGTTTTGCCTAACCCTATTGTCCGTCTATCAAAGCCTATCATAGCAATAAAATAAAAAAAGGACAATAGGCTACAGCCTATTGTCTTTAATTAAGTGAGTTTTACTATCATAATTCATTTTGAGAAACAATAACAAAAGAATATATACTACATCATGAATACCAAACACCCAGTTGCTTGGTAGACCTTGCCAAATAGTTAATTTAATAATTATGACCAAGAATAGAAAAGGCGTTAATAAATTGGTTAATATACACGTAACTAGCCATAGGTATTCTTTTTCTTTCCTTTTTTTATTATTGGGTGACATAAAAAATAACAAACTAAAAGAAATCATATTTGTAAACGAAATAGTCGATAAGAAAGCGAGGTATATTCGGATATTACCAAAGTCAGTAAAGGCTATGATACTAATTATTGCTACCAGACAAGAAAATTGCTTTTGTGATACCATTTTAAAATTGTTTTCCAAATATAAATCTACAGTACGGAGATAGTCAAAACTTTCTTTATTAGCTTGACTATCTAAATTAGCTCCTTGTAAATCCCAAAATAATTTTAGAGAATAGAGAACAATGAAAAAGAGTAGGGCAGAAATAATCATCTTAGGTGTTAGCTGAGGTAATATTATAAACAAGTTTTTTTTCTTTGCTTTCCCGTAAAGTTCAATGAGAAAAAGAATTACAGGCCCCCATAGTGAAAAAGCAGAAATTATTGTATTTACTATCTTTATTTTTTTAGTGAGACTTTCCATAAATACCTCTGAGATAAAAATAATTTTATTGACACTTAATTATAGCACTCTTGAAAACAATTTTGTTCAATAGTTTCGTTCTATTCCAAGGAAGCTATAGTTGTTTTTTGGTTTCTTTATCCTCTTTCTTGTATTGACGTTCTTGATCTATACTTTGATATTTAGTCAATCTAGTAACAACGTCATCACGTTTTTCTTTAAGAGCAGCTCTTTCTAACTGTACTTCTTCCAGGACTTTTTTCATTTGATAAGGGTCTGTATTCTTATCAATATGATTTTTTTCAAGTATCTCTTCAGCAACCTCTACATTAGCCAACTGGCCTTGATAAGTTGATAAAGCTCCAATAATTTTGTTAGCTTCTGAAAGACGGTCATCTAAACGTTCCAACTCAAAGTCGGTTTCTTCTAATTGTTCCAGGAGTTTATTTTCCAGGTCTTCGTATTGTTGTGAGTTAGTGACATTGTTATCTGATAAAAAGTTCAATTCATCCACCAGGCGGTCCAACTTAGAAATGTATTTGTTTTTCTTAAGCAAGAGGTCACCACTCTTTTGTGAGAGTTGCTTCATAACAGTTCCACCTGTGATATAGCGGTTTTGACTTGAGTGGTCAGGATTGAGAAAGTAAAAGAAATCTTTTTGTTTAACGTAAGCTGTGAAAGTTCCGTCTTCGTTCTGATCTAGCATCCGTGCAGGTATTTTGATTTGACCTTTTTGGTCAATACCAAAATCAACTGTTACAAAGATACCTTGTGAGGTCACTTCATCAACTTGCCACTCTTCGATATCTAACTTATACTCAAAGTCTTCCTCTTTTTGTTCTTGCTCTTCCTGGTACATTGCAGCAACATCTTCTTTGGAATAAACAACTTCATTCTTTGCTAAAGCCTTCTTAATCTCCTCTAAAGAATATTTTCCTTTTTTGGAAAGTGTACGATCACGGGTAAACTTTTGTTGCCCCTTGTCATCTAAACGATACTTAACATACTTACCTGAGAAATCAACGGTTACATTTAGTTTCTTTGCTTTTTCCTTGAAATCCTCCAGGGAAAGAGAGTGCCTCAATAAAAAGTCAAGACGTTCTTTTATTTCAACCTTATAGACGTTTTGTCTTCTCCAGGCAGAATATTTTGTATAGCTATTATTTAGTTTTGGTTCAATAACTTTAGCACCTGCAATCTCTGCATACTTATCTGAAATTGCTGCTAAAGTTTGTTTTGTATTTTTCTTCCATTGGAATTTTTTCAGGGTAACGGTATTGGTAGTGTTTAAAATAATATGGTTGTGTAAGTGTCCTTTATCCAAGTGTGTCGCAATAACAAACTGATACTGTCCGCCCGTCAATTCCATAACAGTTTTGCGACCTATCTCATGTACCTCTTCTGGGGTTAAATTATCCTCAGGTGAAAAAGATTGAATAATATGGTGTGCTAAAACTTTTTTAGGGTCATGTAGATCAGATTGATAGGCGTTCAATCCAGAACGGCCATTAAAAATATCTGCACTTTCTTTCATCAAAACAAAGTCGTCAAATATATTTTCTGCATCAGACTCATCAGTAAGATTGTGACCACTGACTAGACGTTTACACAAAGTCCCGTCAATAAGCTCCATAGGAAATGAATCTTGTTCTAAAGTGTTTGTCTCTGCTTTCAACGTCTTTGCATCTTGTGTGATATAGTTGATAGACCTCTTTAGGTTCTCAGTCTTTTTGATTTGGAGTACTTTCGTAATTGGCATTTTCTTTCAATAAATTCCCTTCTTTAAACTCAGTCATGATAACCTTGTTCATTTCTTTTATCTCTTGACGTAACATCTCAAAGGCTTCGGGTTCAACTGTTCCTGTTTCATGAATGTATCTAACAATTTGGTTGACGTTACGCCCAATAGCATTAACTTCTTGACGTAGTTGCATAAGTTCGGAATAGTCATAGCTATTAACTTCCCCATTAAGTGCTAACTCTAATAGAAATTGTTGGCGACTTTTTCCTGATTGATCTACACGTTTTTTTAATTCTTTAACCTCTTTAGGGTTTAGTCGTAGTTTGCATTCTATGTATCTTTCACGCTTTACCATTTGTTACATCCTTTCATGTTTGCCTATTTTTTTAGCTAGTATTTTGTGACCTAAACCTAAATAAAACCATTCTTCATTATTTGCTTATTGTAAAAATAATCCAATTTTTTCTACTTTGGTTATGCCGAATCTATGGATATAGAGTGCTGGACAAACCCCATGATATAGGGGTATACTTTCTATCTGGCAAGCATAGTATGTGGGGCCCCACATACTGAAATAAAAAAGAAATCGCTCGAACCAGGCCTCTATTTTAGGCCCTGTTTTTGCGATACTTTTTTAATCTTGGGGAAGACCCCAAACCCCTGATTTTGTCGCTTGCGCTCTCTTTAATGAGTGACACTTTTCCAAACTGTACTCTCTTTTTAAGTGTGCAGTTTTACAACTTGCACACTTTGACAATATGGACATCTTATTAAGATGACCATTTAAAATATATTTCCCATTTAAGAACCAGGTTCAAACTCAAGGATATCTTGCTTGAGTTTGGTATATTCAGCATCAGTCATATTTTCAAGAACTGTTATAGTTTGTGTAAGATTTTCAGCGAAATCTTCACCCCCATCTTCAAAGCCATTTTGTTTAAAATCGTCTAGGTCAGCTTGTAAGATTTTAATAAGTGCCTCTTTGGGTCTTCGGACATTCATAACATTAAGTGTCTTCTTCCCTTGTATAAAATCTTCCATATCAAGAAGATAATCCATGAGTGTCATTTCAACAGTTGTTTCTTGTTCTTTAGTAATCGTCATCTTTATCTTCCTCTCTTCTTTCAATTTGTGTGAGTGTTTTTGTTCTGTCCCTTCTTGTTAAGGAATTCTTGCGGGACATTACATTTGAATTCCTTGTGATTTTTTTGGGGCTTCGTCTTCTTCAGTAGTTTTTCCGCTAGTGCGCTTTTTTGCTTGTGATAGGCTATCATAAAAGGTGTTTTCTTTCATTGATACCTTATCACGGCTAACAACCTTATCTTCTGATAATTTTTGATATTTGGTCATAGCGTGATCAATACGCTCAATCAAACTAGCACTTTCTTTTTGAACGATCTCAAGTTGAGCAGTCAAACTTTCTAAACCACCTTCAGCAACAGCCCATGAAGCTAGATAACCAAAACTTCGCTCTATACCCATATCAATACCTAGGTGTCTTGAAACGACATAGGCTACTGACTCAGCTTGCAATTCACCAGTCGAATATTTAAGGTCAGGATAATTTTCAGCAATCGTTTTGTCGTTGTGTAATTCTGAGTGTGCCATTTCATGAATGAGTGTTCCTATAACTTGCGCAGGTTGTCGTTTCGCCTGATTAGAAATAACAATCTCATTTCTTTTTGTATCATAGAACCCACCTACGCCTGGTTCGGTTTGGTCAAATCGAATTGGGACACCATTGCTTATTGAGATTTCTTTTAGACTACGATACATATTGTTATAGTCTTCTTTGCTGAGTGGTGTTGTAGCATCCCCACTCATACTTGGAATATCTAATGTTTTTCCTTCTTGCGGTGTTACTTGAGATACATCAAATACAGGAACACTTTTGAAAATCAGTCGCTTAAGTTCTTCACCTGTCTCAGGATCGATTTTAGGGTTTCCGTTTCTGTCCTTGATTGTTACTTTAACAGGAGCCTGAATATAGATAGCTTTTTGCCCTTTAACAGAACCACCACGCTTTTTCCATTGATTGAAAGAGGCAACCAATGTTGCTTCAGGAAGTTGTGCTTTTATTAGTTGGATATTTCTAGGAGAATAATTGTTAAAATCGGCCATACCGTTGAGGAATTCTTTGTAATTGTCCGAATTAAAATAAGACTTAATTCCTTCTTTCAAATGCTCGTTAAGAGCTTTGATATCATTATTCTTAATCATGTTGGTCACAGTCATATCACGTTGCTGCTTAGTGTAGCTATTATCAGAAGCATTAAGTGGATCAGTGCCTTCCGCAACCTCTTGACCATCAGGTACTCCATCACCATCTGAGTCAGGGGAATAAGGGTTAGTACCTCTTGCTACTTCCACTTCATCACTTAAACCGTCACCATCTGAGTCAAGTGTGGCTAGCGATTGTTTTCGTTTAATGTCTTGTGACTCAGACTGTATCGGACTAAAATCATTGTTATTCATGATATCTAACATCTCTTTACCACCATCCTTGACATAATGCTTGTTAATAGAAAGTGTATCAATTTGTTCTCCTTTCTTACGATAAACCCCCAAAATGGCCTTCTCTTCAGCTATTTCATCCATTTGTAAATTTAGAGTTTTACCAGGCTTCATCAAAGAAGCAGGGAACGTTTCACCATCATCTGTCCTAAACGCAAGTACCAAATCGCTATCTTCTGTACGGATGGCCTTTGATACATCCAACCTATTGAACTTTTTAATATCACTTACATCATTGAAATAAAAAGAACTTGAGTCAATTATAGCTTTAAGGTCAGGCATAATTTGTAGTTTTGAGAATGCAGCCCCTTTATTAGCAAGATAGATATTATCAAAGTGTCCTTGACCTTGGACAATATTGTCTAGGGCTATACTAGAGGTGATACCTGGCTTGATAAGATAAATACCTGTTAAGTGCATAAAGTGCTCTTTTTCAAAGGTGATTTCAATAGAGTTAACTTCATCCTTATCTTTGACAAAATAAGTTACCTTACTTCCCGCAAGTGTTTCATCATACCATTTGGCCACTTCTTGAAGCTGTTGTGCATAGCGGTTTAATTTACGTAATTCCTTGCTACTAATAGGGTGATAGTGTGGTTTATAAATTGACTTTGGCTCTTCTGGTATGGTAAAATTAAGTAAAGGTTGAGACTGAGTTTGAGTCGGTGACGACTCATTCAAAGGTTGCGGTTCATCCGCTTCAGGTAGAGGTGCTGCCTCCTGGTTTCCAGGTAAATCCCCGAATGCGTTCTCAGCCTTTTTTGTATGCTCCTGAGTCTTCTCAGGAGCTTTTTTGTCTAATTGAATGAGTCCTTTTTCAGCTTTTAGATAGTCGTTCCAGTCGTTTTTCTTTTGACCATCTGCGAGTGGTGGAATATCGACTTTAACAGGAATATTCATATCTTGAAACTTTTCTTTTATAAATTTTCGTCCTGCTTCGTCATTATCAACGGCCAGAGTGATTAAACCATCTTCTAAGCGTTGAGAAACGTTATCAAGCATATGAAGACGATCAATAAGCTGTCCTAGCTCCCTTCTGTTGTCCTTTAGGACTTGTGACGGACGATTAGACCCTGTCGGGTCAGAAGAGGCCATATCAGCCACATAACGGCTCACAGTGGCTTTTTTAAGCCCATCCATAGCAACAAGTCTGACATCTTTCAGACTTTCCTTGTGGACCTCGTAATAGCTCATAAGGTCAATAGGAGCTTCTGCAAAGACCAAGCGTTTAGGTTGGCCAATATCAAGTGTTAAACCCATCATCCCGTCAGAGTGAGTCATGATTTTTTTCAAGCGCCCTCGTTCGTGAATATCGGGATGATTTTCAATTCCCTGAAGTGTTGCTCCTTTAAGCGAACCATCTACATCAAGTGACTTAAAGACTATTACAGGCTCAATCAAATCTCCTGTCTTATGATTAGCTTGGGCCAAGACTCCCGCTTTTAAAAAGAGGTCTATCGTTTCATCTGATAGCCCTCTTTCATTTTTTAGATAATCACGTCCCAGGTCAAAGTTTTTTGACTCAAAACGCTTAAGATAATAGTTAAATGGTTCTCTTTCTGGTAGAGGTTCGACTTCAATGGTTTCAAACTCTCCTGTAATTAGGTAGTTGACAGCTTCTTTGAAATTTGGACGTTTTCCAGTGTTTAATTCTTGAATAACTTGTACCAGGTTAATAGTGTCACCACCTGTTTCTTGAGACCACCATCTAAAAGTGTTTCGATCTGGGTAGAGCTTCAAAGAGTCGTGCTCTTCCCAATGATAGACGTTTCCACGTTCTTGAATAAGTTTCATTCCAAGACCTTCAGCAACAGCCAGAATATCTTTAGCTTTGGCTTCGTCACGTTGCTTGTTTGATAGTAGGCTTGATAGTGCTTGCCCTCGTTCTGCTGCATTTGACATAGGTTAATTTCCTTTCTATCCGATTTCTTTCCCTCGTTCAATTTGTTTTGTTATGGCCAGTCTAACTTTGGCCACAAAGTCCTCTTTTTTCATTTTCCCTTCACCTATCTTGGCAAGTGCTACCTCCCATTTACCAGTTGTTTCAGGATTGGTATAAGCTATATTGAGCTTATCCAAATAATGAATTAGCAATATTCCTCGTTCAGTTGGGAATAGTTGGCCACTCTTTTTGTCCTTTGTGATATACCCTTTATCCTGGACAGACTTAATCATGGCATCCCGTGTGGCAGGTGTTCCCAAGCTGTACTTAGGTAGCCATTTTTTCAAAAGGCTGTTTTCAGTGATACGTTGAGGAGGTTTTGTTGTATCTTCCTTCAATTGACGTTCTACGGCAATTTCTTGTCCCTCCTGGTATGGAGGTAAAACCTGTTCCTTACTTTGACTAGGAAGATAGACCTGCCAACCTTTAGATAAAGTCACAGAGCCAGTTGTTTTAAACTCCTGTCCGTTATTATCCAGGGTAATACTTGTTGACGTATACTCATAATCTGGTGCAAACATCAATAACGTTCTGAAGGTCACCATCTGATAAATCAGACGTTCTTCTTTTTCTAGCTCTTCCATATTTGGGATGATCTCGGTAGGAATAATAGCATAGTGTTCCACCACTTTTTTATCATTGACAAAAGACTTTCTAGGACTTCTGTTTGGCGTTTCTATGGTCTTACCAATAGCTGCTTTATAGTCGTCAATATGCTCTACTAGGTAATCAAATTCATTAGTTGTGATAAGATTTGAGTTTGTCCGTGGATAGGACATATAACCTTTTTGATAGAGACTTTGGATGATACTTTTTGTCCTATCAGCATCAAATTTATAGAGTTTAGACATTTCAGCTTGAATATCTGTAAGGTTATAGAGTTTAGGAGCTGTCTTTGATTTTTTCTCAGAAGATACCTGGGTAATCGTTGCCCTATCTGACAATAATTCTAGGGCTTCTACAGCTTCTGCCTCAGTTTCAAACTTGGCTTCATGAGAGAAAGCGACCTGGTTTGTCTGGTCAAATAATCGGAGTTGCCAAAATGGTTTTGAAACAAAATTCTCTATTTCCTCGTTATTTTTAACAATTAGCGAAACAATAGGAGTCTGTACTCGTCCGACCGTCATACCTTTGGACTTTTCAGGAATTAGTTCATGATCTCGCATCATAAGAGTTGTAAATGGACTCAAATTAAAACCTACCAGCCAGTCAGCTTCTCCTCGTGCTTCCGCTTCATGGTAATAGTTGACTGTTTCTTCAGGTCTTCTTAAGTTTCTAAATGCCATATCTAGCCCTTTTTGAGTTAGTGAGTTGGCCCATAAACGATAACTAACCTTTTTCAAACTACCTGGTATCTTGTTGAGAATATAATAGGCAATTGCTTCTCCTTCACGGTCTGGGTCCGTTCCAATCATAATACTGTCAACGGTCTTAATAGCATTCTTGATGGCGTTAAAATTCTTCTTGGTATTTTTTTTGATTTCAAAATCAAAATGATCGGGGAACATTGGAAGTCGTTCTACGCTTTCCCAATTTTCAAAATTAGTCCAGGGGTTAGACCGTTCAACCAAGTGTCCAACCGCAGGACGGACAAGGACCTGGGCAGATAGTTGCTCGGAATAAACATCCCAACCAGTATCAGTCTTCTTTGGGTTTCCCAAAGCATTAGCATATTTTTTTGCCTGATCGGGCTTTTCTGCTAAGAGTAGTATTGTTCGCATCTTATTATTCCTTTCTAAATATATGTTATGCTAATAAGGTAAATTGGTTTGTCACCTTACTGAATCTTTTATCATTTTCCTTTATGATATAGCTATGTTATTTTTTTTGTAAAAAAACAACATAATAAAGATATAATAATTAAACCACTAGAAAGAGGTAAATTTCATGTCATATGAAAAAGCGTATAGCTTAGAAGCTAATATTGATTTAACACCCTTGGAGGCACACAGACGATCCATATTATCAACGGGAGATTTTAATAAACTATATGATAAGCGCGCCTTCCAGTGTGGCAAATTGTGCCCTTTTAGACTGACTTTGACTAATTTCGGTTTAGAAGATTATAACAAGACTCCTCACTTTACACCTGGAGCAAGAAATCAAGTTCACGATTGTCAAAACTGCGATGTAATCGTAAAAAATTACGAATTAAGGGAACTTGAAACTGAAAAGGAAAACCATGGATCATTTTATCGTGATAAGAATAAGATTATTATTGATGTCAATCTTGTCAAAGGAGATTTAGCTGTTATTTCACAACCTAGACAGAAAGAAAACGAGCCCCAAATGTCTGGCCCTTTATCTAACTCCAAAACAAAGTCTAGAGAGTCCAAATATATTGATGACAAGACCTTTAAAATGCACATTAAGCGGCTGAAAGACCTCGTTCAATATTACTTGGATGAACAGTCAGGCGAACGATACACGTTTTTCAATAAAAATAATAAAGAGATAAACTTATCAAAGTATTTCATTGATCTATCAGAAGCAGGACAAAGAAATATCAATCTTGAAGACGTCCATATCTACTTTGATAATGCTTCCGTACGATATATCAATTTTGAGGACAAACCTGAAAATGACTATTTCCTAGTGCAGTTCAAAAGTAAATGTACTTTGAATAATGTAACCGCCACTCCTACAATCACGATTAACAAACAATCAGCTAGTCATCGTGGTGTTAAATATAAACTCGATATTTTAGAAAAAGCAGCTAAGGATGGACAACCATTAAGATTATTTTTCTTTGGTAGGTTCAAGAAACACCCCACAAAAGATTACATCAATCCTGCTGTTAAACATGTAGATATTCTAGATTATTTAGTTATCAGTTAAAATTTCAAAGTCCAACAATTCTTCATAAGTAAGTTCAATGATTTTGTATGAACCTATAAACCCAAAAGTTTGTAAAAAGTGACTCTCAACTACACTTTTAGCTTCTTCATAGCTTAAAAATGGTTGCGTATCGCAAAACTCATTTGACCAAGCTAAACTTCCGTTATCTTGTGGGACTAGCCAAACAGAGTTTCCCATATGAACTAGCATAAGTACAGCATAATATTTTTTATCTACTTTCTCGTTGGTTACTTGTGTTGACATCTTACTTCTCCTTAAATACTCCGCCCTTGTTTCTTTTTAGGGCTATCTTGTAGTTTAGCGCTTTGTTTCTCAAGAGTATCTGCAAGTTTTAACAAATACTTGTCTACCTCCCTTTCTTTAGCCATTGCAAGAAATCTCGCTCTAGGGGCACGACCAATAGTACTTTCTTGAGCTAATGACGTAACCCCTCTGCTTGATGCAATATAGTGATCGTATAGGCGCTTTTCAAATAATTCGCCAAGACGTCCTAGAGCTCTTGTAGTCTCTATGTCAGCTTTAGAAGCCCTTAATCCGCCAGAAGGATGATTATGACTAACAATAAAGCCCTTATTTTGGTCTTTATTGACTTGATCCATGACAAAAGCAAGGTCAACGACTGTATTACTATAGGCACCCATAAACATATCCTTAATACCGTTAATGTTTAATTGGTCATCATAAGTGATAACTGTGAAAACCTCCTGTCTATTCATAGTAGCTTTCATACATAATAACGACTCAATTTTTTGTTCATCATAATAAACATTTAAGCCCTCAAGTTCTTTTGTTACATAGTAGCCAACAAAATCACTTAGTTCGGATGCTGCTGTTAGTTCTTCAGGCAAGTCATAAATGCTATCATTTCCAATAATAAATTCTTTATAATCAGCAGTATGATCGTAACCCATAAAATCAACAGGTTCATATGTCTCGGCTTCATGCGAATACATTCTTAGCGGAAGTATGCCTTCTTCACCATAAATTGATATTCTATCAAGACAGTCCCTAGCGGTATTTCCATAAACCCCTCTAATCAATCCAATATTACAATCAATATCTCTAATTACACCATCTTGATCTTGAGAAAAGATATTTGGGTGATCTACAATAGCGTAAGACTTAATATCTGCCTTAAATGCAATATTAAGAACCTCTTTCTCAGACATATCCCCAGAAATTTTTGCATAATATGTCGGGCTCCGTTGAGTCGAAAAACCAATAATATAGGCTTCATTCTCCCTTGGAATCAATTGCTCACTATTCACAAGTTTAAATAGAGCCTCATAATTAAAAACTTTTGGTGACTCATAGCTAATTTCTTGTTTCGCATAAGTCAGGAAATTCTGAAGGTCATCAACTCGTGGGTCATCGTTCGTTATCAGGTCATAAAGTTCTTGGGGGTTTGCAACGCCAAAGTAATCATATAAGCTCATTTGTTATTCCTTCCATTTTTATGTAATAGAAAAAGCCAAGTCTTAATTGACCTGGCTTTTATCTTTAGTTAGACTAATAAAATTTATTTAAAAGTTCTTCCAATTCCTGGACAAGTGGATCAGTTGGATTGTTTTGCATATAGTCAATAAGTTCGTCAAATGTACTTACCCCTAAATCTTCCATCAGGCCCTTAAAACCTCGTGGTTTTTGTTTGATATCTTCAGTCATATAATCACCTCCGTTTCTTGTATTATATCACTATCAATCTTCATCCCATGCAAAAGGCAAAACATCTTCAGTTTCTTCTAGGTCGTCTTCTACGACTGTTTCATGATGAATTGGTAAGACAGTTTCTTGAAATACACTCTCAGAGGCAATCTCAGCATTATCTTCAGAGGTCATTGCAGCTTGGTTAGTCTCTACTTCTTCGTTGCTTGCTTGAGCTTCATTTTTAGCAATTTCAGCTTCGAGTTCAGAGGTCAAATCAACGACTGTTTCATATTCGATATTGGCCAAAAATTCTTCAATATCAGACCCATAGCGGACATAATCATACCAGTTTTTATCAGAAGGACTATCCGCAAGCCAGTCTTTCATTGGGTGTAGATTTACACTTGTCTTTTTATCTCGACAAACATTCTGTTTGGCAATAAAGACTAAGGCTTCATCAATACCGATACGTGCAATCTCGTCAGGTGTCATCAAGTCACGGCCTTGGCGCTGGTGAGACGTGCTACTTGAGCCACCACGTCCACGGCTTTCAGAATAGTTCTGAATATCAATTGTTTGTTTCCCTGCACGCATTGAGAAATACTTCATGGTGTCTTCATCATTGGTACCTAGATAAAGCAGAGTCGCACAGTTATTTAAGATTGTTTTCCAGTCATCCTTATACAAGGCCTTTAGTTGGTTAATGGCTTGTAAAATAATCTTAATGGACATTTCACGGCTTCGCACAGAGGCCAAGACTTCATTGAAATTAGGAATACGGCCAATGTTGGCAAATTCGTCAATAATAAATTGAACGTGAAGAAGGTCCTCGTAGCTGTAGCCTTCACGTCTTCCCTGGATAATTGCATCAGCACCATGTGTTAATTCCTCGAACATAATTGCAAAGAACGTTGAGGCTAAGAAGTTGAAAGCCTTATTTGTTTCTGGAATTGCAATGAAGACGGCCGTCTTTTGAGTATTCCATGTATCAATATCCATTGAGTCTGTCTTAATCATATCAGTCACGGCTTGGTGATCAAAGACAGAATATTGTGCAGACATCACAGCAAGCACTGAGTTTCTTGTTTCTGCTTGAAAGTTTGCATTAAAAAGGTCCCATTGACGACAAGCATAGTTGCCAGGGAGTGCTTCTTCCAGCTCTTCAAACATTAGTTCTACAGGAGCAGGAACATCTTCCTCTTTGCGCTGCAAGTTACGCAAAAGATCCCCAATCATAGATAAGTTAGGTTCATATCCTCGAACCTGACTATCAAAATAGAGATAACCAATTAAGGCCCTGGTTAAAAGCAAGTTGGCTTGTACCCAGAAGTTTTCCCCCTGGGAATCTGATTTTTTAGTTCCTTCAATGATAGCTTCAGTTACTCGGTCTATATCTAGTTCTGAGTGCATATACTTGAAAGGGTTAAACGTATTTGAATTTGATAAAGTTACCAGGTCAAACACTTTAACTTGATAACCATGTTCTTCCAACATTGTACCCACTTCATGCACTAGCAACCCTTTAGGGTCAGTAACGACATAAGAACCGTTCATCTGCATCAGGTTAGGTTTAACATAAGTAAAGGTTTTACCATCACCAGGAAGACCACAAGCAAGAACATTCTTGTTTAGTTGCCACTCAAAGGGTAGGCGCTTGTTGTAAAGCCCCATCTTCACATTCTGAGTGAAAAGCATGTTATTTTCAGGCTCTTTGTCCTGAAATCCCTGAAGTTCTCTTGGAGTCGCAAAACGGGCCGACCCTGCTTCTTCTCCTGATCTTAGATTTTTTGTGGTACTCATTTTACTATAAAGAACAAGAGCAATAAAGAAACCTATAGCCATTGCAGCAAACCCTAAAGGCTTGGAACTAAAGAGAAAATAAGGAGGGTTGAAATAGTTTGTTACTGTATACTCATAAGGCATGAATAAGTGTTCAGCAGTTACAGGTGGGGACATAGAAAAAAGTGTGTAGCCACGGTTTAAAGCTAGAGCAAAGATAAGCCCTAACACTGCAAATGGCCAGAATTTAGGTTTTTTATTTTGCATAAGCCCCTCCTAAACTGACTTCGTAGGCTTCTTAACTTTAGTTCCTACTGATTGTTTTGGCGTTGCTGCCTTATGTTTAGCAATTTGTTCTTGAGGTTTTAAGTCTTTAGGAGTCTTCTGAAGAGATTTAATTTGTTTTTTGTCGTTAATAATATCTTCTTTTACTCTTTCAAGAGCTGCTTGAAATTGTTTTTGATCTTTCGATTTAAACCAGTAGTTATAATTGCCATTTGCTAACTCTTCTGCATGAAATTGAATGCCATATTCTTTCAAATAGGCTTTTAACTTATCTAGGTTCATTTCATTATTTGAGAATTGCTTATAATCTAATGTATCACCACCTTTCTTTAGGGCATCTATAGATTTTTTCTCGCCAGGACGTGCCTCAATTTTAGCAGAAACCTTCTTACTTATATCAACAGCTCCATCTGCTAATGATTTTGCTAGAACGGAACTGATATTGAACAGGAGTCTGGCAGTCATCACCCCTTGATTTTTAAATTCTCTAATGGCACCTTCTTGATCTACAACCATTTTTCTTCTCCTTTATCCTGGATAATCTGACTCTTTCGGCAACTTAGTTACCTCATAGCCATACATAGCCTTTTTGGCTTTTTTTACAGTAAATTTAAAGCGTGATGATTTAGTCTTATCATCTTTGTTATAACTAACAACGTAAGTCATTTCATAAGTCTGCTTATCTTTGGTTTGTGCCTTTTCAAGCAGGACCGCTGTTGTAGTCACCTTGTCAAAAGGTTTGTTAGAAACCTTTAAGCTAATGAAATTATCAAGGTCACTATTTGTAAGATATGCTCCAATAAAATAGCGACTGAAAACATCTACTTCATGTTCATCTGACATATCACTAACAGTTGAAGTTTGTTTTGGTGTAGACTGTGTTGTTTTAATTGCTCCAGATTTAAGCCCTACCGCAATAGTGTGTGAAACACCTGCTCCATAGAGGGCTAAGAAGAGAACCACCAACCAAGCCACAATTTTACCAAAACTTACAATGTTAAGTTTGCTTCCTGAATAAGATGATGAAGGAACAACACTATTGCTAGTAGGAAGATTTGTTTTTGTGTCTGAGATAGGTGACACTTGTTCCACATCATCAATATTCACTGGGTTACTATCTTCTTCTGATACTGATTGAGAGGGAACCTTTAGGGATTGTTTAGGTTTCCGACGACTAAACAAGCCTCCTCCTTCAGCGACTAAACCAAAGTCTTTCAGAGATTGTTGAAGATTCCCTTCCGTTGGAGGAATTTCCACAGTCTTCTCTTCTAGGACTTCATTTGTTTTAGCGTTTAAATGAGTTAATTTATAGCGCCCCATAGTGTTTGTAGCTAAGTGTCTTGTTTCAATTTGTTCCATCTCATAGAGAAATTGAGCACGATTAGTAAACTCACTAATTTTGTTTGTCTGTAGGTTTGTAACTTGAAACATTATCAATCACCCTCCTTGTAGTTCTTAAGAGCAGCATCTAATTCTTCAGGACTTATATCATAACGCTTGATTACTTCAAGACGTGCTTCTACTTCGAGCTCTTCAACTTGCTTATTATAACCATCCAGGCGCTTCTGAATGTCAGCAAGTTGTTTCTCCGTCTTTGCCTTCAACTCTAAAGCTCTATCTAAGCGTTCTTGAATTGTTTTCTTTTTGCGTTTGGGCTTTGTTTCAGTTTGTTCTTCTTGTAGTTTTTCTTGATAGTCGTTCATTGTTTATATTTCCTTTCATTATTTACGTTCAAGCATGATATTACAGTTAGCAAAAACAGGATCATCAGCTAGTCCTTCTGGGTGAACATACTTATTATTAAATAAAAACTCATCGGCATCATAGTTTAATAAAACTGCACCGCCTTCATCTACATCTACTAGCAAACATTCAAGTTGATCGCAAGCCTGTTTTAGCCTGTTAGCTGTTCGTGGTTTTAACAAGCCACTGTTAGAAATGAGTACGCTCATCCTAATCACTGTGTTGTTTTCACTAAATTCCAAGTTTGGTTCATTGTAGTCCAGATTATTGTCCTCCCACGCCTCTATAATGTAATCATAAAGACGTTCTAGCACTTTCTGCCCCTTAACAACCATATAAAGATTTGGACACTCACCTAGATACATCTCAAATTGGATATAACCAGTACCATAAGGAATTAAAGCCTGTACTCCTTCCCTGTTCTCATCCCTATACTGTTTCGGTAACGTTCTGGATAATTCATCAAGCCTTTGTTTAAAATCTTTAAATTCCATCTGATTATTCCTCGCTGTTTAAAGAGTCTGTAGAAGTTGGTGAAGTAGCGTTTCCGCTTCCGCTAGTACCAGTAGAAGCAGAGGCATTACTTCCAGAGCTTGAAGCACTCTCTAGTGTGCCATAGCTATTAGTAGTGTCTGTAACATTTGCTGAGTCTGTGACAATAAGGTAGCTCATGTTATTGACCTTAAACTTTTTACCATCTTTAGTAAATGTTAGGCGCAATGTATTTTTACTAGCAACATTCTTCTGAGCATCTTTATAGTCACCCTTATTTTTTAGGAGTGTATTTGTGTAGTTGATTGTGGCAATGGCCGTATTGTTTTTTTCATCAATAAAGATATCGGCTGATTTGAAAGCCTGGTCAACCACATAACCTTTATAAGTTTGATTAACGGGTTCGTTCTCCATATTGACAACAGACGTATATAGACCATCAGTCATAAAAGGTTTATAACGAGAACGGTTCTCCTCCAGGTCCTTCTTAGTATAATAAGCAATCAAGAATTTCCTGATATAGTCCTGGGTCAATTCTGTTCCTTCAGCAACTTTTTTTGTTTTAGGAGCTGACACTTTCTGTGTTGACTTTCCAATATGTCCAACACCGAACCCAATAACGAAGATCAGAACCACCACAATAGCAATCCCTACTCCTTTTAAAATTTTAACTTTGAATGTATCAATCATAATAGACCTTTCTTTCATTGTATTTTACTGTCCAGGAGGCATAGCGAAACTATAATAATTTGCATTATTGACAACCCTCCAATGGACCTTATCTTGGACAAAAGTATAGTTAAGCTCAGAAACCAAGAATGAACCATCATCATTAACGTGCTCAACAAACATTACATGCCCATAGATACCTAAAGTACCGTCAAAGCCACCAGCAGTTGAACATACGGCCCCAACTTGAGGGGTTGAGGTAGTATGCCAACCGTTTTGAGCTACAAGGTTAGCAACCCAATCTTGACCGTTCCCAAGTTGTGGAGCTACATCAAGCCCCCAAGTTTCGTGTACTCGGTTCCAAACATAGAAAGTACACTGTCCTGCAGGATAATTGTTTCCTGGGTAACCTGTGACAGTGTTGCTAGACGGTTGACCCCATTTTAGTTTTCCTTCGTATTCACTAGGGAAGTCCCAAGAAGAGGCCTTAGTGCCTCCTGGCCCTGAACCTGTTCCTGAGCTCTTAGGTGTTTGATGGAACCAGGTCAAAGCCTGTTTCGCAATCTTTTGACGTTCGCTAATTTTATCGCCTGGAACACCTTCCCATTGAGAAAGAAAGCGACTTGTCAGGGTATCTACGTCATCATTGCTTGTCAATACGCTTTTTAGAATATTGATATAGTAAGGGTTATCTCCTTCAAGCATGAAACGGACTTGAGCATCAAGCGTGTACCATTTTTTGTCAATCTTCTTAGCATATTCAAGTAAGAGTGTGTGGCGTGTTGCGCCATCTGCTGTGTCTGTCCACTGACCTAGACCAAGTCCACGGTGAAGAATGTTTGGGAAACCTCCACCATAAATAGCAGGGCCTCCCATATTCAACCATTCCTCATTTTCCCATGAGTCAGCAGAAGCTCCGACAGGAGGGGAGAGATAATCTCCTTCAGCACGTTTAGGCTCAATTTGAGACTCTACACCAAAACACCCTGCCATAGCAGCAATTCCGTTGTCGGTTGCTTCAGGGAGAGATTTCTTGACTAAATCATATAGTTGTTTTGCCCGTCCGCTCATTTCACCTGCTGTCTCTGTCGTTGTTACTTGAGTATGTTGGCTATAGGCGACAAAAGGGAAGTAAAAGCCAGGATTGACGATTTGCCATTTATCAATCTTCTTCCCTTTTTTATCTACGTTACGGGTGAAGGTTCTGGCATCCTCATTATCTTCATCACGTTTTTCAAGATATTTGGCTTCGTCATAATACCGTTTGTCATCCTTGTCGTCTTTGTCCAAAGTCTCTTTGCGTTTAGCATAGGCAATTTCTTGTCCATTACCTTGAACAGACCCTAATTCAGTCCCCTCTTCAACCTTGTCTCCAGACTTAACACGGGCTCCTGATACGTTATAGAAAATAAACTCCGCATCATCTGTATAGATAATGATATTAGTCTTCTGTTTCTTTTCTTCGCTTTCCTTCTTATCCTTTGGAAGGTTCGTTTTAAAGGTCTTTAGTGTAGATTTTCCAACCTCAACTTTTCCGTCCATAGGCGCATAAAGTTTTTGACCTGAAGAGGCCTTAATAGTTGTGTTATAGCTAAACTTATCTTTTGCTGTATAACCATAACGTTTTTCTATCATGACTCCTTCAGACTGACTTTTATCATCATCAGCATTATACAAAGGGTTTTGAAGTTCTTGCATTCCAGGGTATTTCCCTGACTCCTTTGCATTTTCAAGAATTTCTTCATATTCTTCACGATCAGACTTACTGAGTTTGGTCCACTCTTTCCCGTTTGTATAGACATCTTTCATTGTCTTCAGGTTATTTGGGTCTTCGTTTTCCTGTTTCCAAATATCATCAAGAGCATCTGAAAAATGGTTTAGACCAAATTTTCCTGCCCATTTGCCACCATTACCATCTTCCCACTTGGCAGATGGTTCCCATTCTCCTCCGTAACGGTAATTCATGTATAGTAGAATTTCATCAATATCTGTGTAGTATTCAACCTTATCATTCGATTTTTTACGGTCTGTCTTAGATAATTGGACCCAGGAGTCATTTAGACTGAAATCTGTTTGTTGGACAATGTTTGAAGAAAATGCCCCTGATATAATGACAATTAAAAGAAGTAAAGCTGCAACAGCAGCCACCCCCCAACCAATTGGGGTAGCAAAGAATGCAATTGCTCCGTTGACAGCAGAAGCAGCAGCCTTAATAGCTAACTGAGCTACTTGCAAGGCTCTTCTGGCTCCTTTGACACTTGCCTGAGCAGCACTCCTGGCATTCTTCGCTGTCCTCTTTGCGACTCTTCCCGCTGATTTGGTTGAACGTTTGGCAAAACGAGGGGCTTTAACAACCCCTTTTCCAGTTTTTTTAGCGACTTTTCCAAAACTACGCCCTGCCTTACGAGCGCTATGTCTCATGCTATTAGCTGTTCGTAGCGCTTTAACCCCCTCAGCCGTGTCTTCGTTTTGATTAAGGACAGTCTCAATATAAGAGCTTCCCATACTTAAACCTGTTTTTCCAGCCATTCTTATAGTCTGACGGGTTTTTGTAGGGTTTGTCTTCTTAACAATCTTCTTTGTCTTACGAGCAATCCTTATGTTTTCTTTACTCTTCTTCTTAAGTTTGAGAGCTTCAGCTCCCCCTCCTTCACGATAGTTCTTAGCAGCTTCCCGATAAGCGGCCTTAGCTTCTTTATACTCTTTATTAGCACCTCGCTGTGCAATTCGGCCTCTATTGTTATTATGCCTTTGAACAGCCTGGCTAATTTCTTGTCTTCTTTGAGAGTATCTATTTTTTGACGATTGTTTATCACTCAAGAAATAATCACCCCTTTCTATTTAGATATGAAAAAAGAGGTGATTATCTATCACCTCTATGCGCCTGCTTCCGAATAAGCATCTGTAGCAATTAGTTTAAATAATTTCGTAGTGCTTGGGATTGGGTTTTCAAAAGGAACCACTGTCCCGCCTGCAATAATAAGACCTGTTCCCTTTGCTTTAGGTTTCGTTACGTATCTTAATTGACTTTCTGTCAATTCATACATAGCTGCCAATTCACGGGCATCAGACCCTTTTTGTTTCAAAAGGACAACAAATTCTGAGTTGTTTAACAACTTTCGTCCTTCAGTACGATCAAGCAACGTTTCCACGTTCTGAGTAATTCCCGTAGGGATTGCCCCATATTTACGGACACGGGCGTACAAGTTAGTGAAAAATAGCGCCTGATTATCAGTTTGAAATTGGTTTTGCATTTCATCAAAGTAAATACGTGTAGTGAATTTTCCTTGATTATTAACAACCATATTCCAAATATAGTCTTGAATAACCATCAGTGCGAAAGGCTTCAATTTCCCATCAAGTTTTTTCAAATTGAAGATAACAAAGCGGTCATTGATATCTACATTAGTTTCATAAGAGAAAATATCCTGAGAACCTTTAGCATAGGTTTCAGAAGCAATTGCCATATCTCTAGCTTCTTGTTCTGGTTGATCTAACATAATATCATGCCAATCTTTAAGGGTTGGCATACGTCCTTTATCTTGGAAACGTTCGTAAGTTAAGTGAGTTACACGGTCAATAATAGACACCTGGGCATCTGTAACTTCTGTAAGTACGTTTTCAAAGAAACCAATCAACAATGAAGATTTTTGAGCAATTGGATCTCCATCTTCAGCATCCAGTTTATCCATGTCAGGCAAATCTAGTAGGTTAAGGTGAGTCTGAGAACCTGGGTAAATATCTATCATCTGCGCTCCAAATTCTCGTCCGATATCACTATACTCGTCTTCAGGGTCTACTATGATTACTCTATCATATATGTTTTTCAATAATGTTGGAATTACTTCCATTGATTTAACTGTTACCGATTTACCACTTCCTGAGCTCCCAAGAATAACACCTGAAGGTGTATTCAAATCACGTTGACGATCAAGGGTAATCGAATTATGGCTTAATTGGTTTTGACCATAATAGACTGCCCAGGGGCTCTTACTTTGAAGGTCAACGTTCGTGAAAGGGACCTGTGTCACAATATTAGAGGTTGTCATGTCACGCATATAATTTTGTTTCACTTCAAGGAACGGAATACCAATCGGTAAAGTTGAATTAAGACCATTTTCTTGTTGGTAAGAGGCTACATCAAATTCTGCGCCATGCTTACGTCCAGCAGCCTTAACTCGACTTGTAAAGTCTTCTAGCTCTTCTTCGCTATCCGCTTTAAAGAAGACTGTGAAAATGCCTGAATAAATTTTTTGGTCATTATCCTGTATTTCAGACTTCCAAACTTCGGCTTCTTCAGCAAGTTCCGCAGCAACCCCACCAGTAGCAAGTTCCTGTGAAATACCATCACGAGCCCCTGCTTTTTGACTTTTGACCATATCCATTTTGATAGCCGCCTCTGCATTATTGATTTTTTTCAAGGACTCACCTACATCATAAGGACGTGCTAAAACATTGATAACTAATTCAATACCAACATCTACGAGCGACTTAATCAAACGATCATTAAGGAAATTCGGATAATTTCTGACAAACATTACACGTCCAAATTGATTATCAATCTTCATCATTTTAGGTTGGAACCAAATTGAACCAGGTGCAATAAATGACTTGGTACCAAGACCACTTCGGATAAGGTCACGGTAATCAAGGTTCAAGTATGGATTACCTCTAAGAATATCAGAGAAGATATTTAATCGCTCTGAGCCATTTAATACCTTGAAATCAACATCTACCGCCTGGAATTGAGCTGTAAAGTTGTTTTCAACGTCATTAAGCCTACGGTAGGCCATTTTTCTATCTTCAGCAATTGTAGAAACTGTAACAAATTTTTTAACCTCAAAGTTATTTTGTTCCTTATCAAAACGATCTTTAATTATTTTGTTGTATTCATCACGATAATCATTGAAACCATCATTTACTCTATCATAAGAAATTTGCTCTACAGCATTGTCAGGTAAAGGACGGTTAATGACCGTGAGTTGGTAGGTGTTATCACTGTCTAAGACATTTAAAGCATCAGCATAATAATCTATAATATCTGATTTTTCATCATCACTTGCAGTAATGTAGTTAGCATCCCCTAAGGCATAAGTCCGTGAAAACTCACGACCTGTAATGTGCATGAGTCCGTCTTCAAAAAGACTTGTATACTTAATTGTATTTTGAGTTGATTTTTTTAACGCTCTTTGTAGCTGTTTCCCACGTTCTAGCTCCTCTTGTGTAAGAGGTGGCGTAATTCCATTCGTGGACATCTTTTGCTTGCGAAAAGGCAGAATTGCCATAAGTTACCTCCTTATTTCCAAATGCTGTGAAATCATCATCTATCATATATGTTTTTTCAATAAAGTTGGAATTATTTCCATTGATTTAACTGTTACCTTTTTACCACTTCCTGAGCTCCCAAGAATAACACCTGAAGGTGTATTCAAATTACGTTGACGATTAAGTCCGAGCTTCCAAACTTCGGCTTCTTCAAAAAGTTCCGCTAGCTCCTCTTGTGTAAGAGATGGCTTAATTCCATTCGTGGACATCTCTTGCTTGCGAAAAGGCAGAATTGCCATAAGTTACCTCCTTATTTCCAAATGCTGTGAAATCATCATCAGTTTGATAGCTTCGTTCTTGAATTGTTAAGATAAATAGCAACCGTTCTTTAACAATCCCGTCCAACTTAAACCCATAGATGATAAAAGGTGGTGTTCCTAGAGCAACCACCATATACATATATAGGTCAGGAATAGACCAAAAAACTGTTGGTAAGACACCAATCATAACGACAGTTCCTACACCTAAGACCATTATAAAAATACGGGCCGTCATACCCCCTACTATCGACCTTTCGTACTGGTCAATTTCTTTTAGGAAAATCGACCCTAATTTACTTTTATTCAATCGATTAGCCTCCTTTAATTAGATTGTAAAAGAGATTTTGCAGTTGATTGTGAACGATATAATATCAATATAAATATCACACACTTACCAATATATGAGAAACCAGCCGCAAAAGTTTTCAACCAGTCAGCTTTAGCTAATTCTACATTTTGATCTAACTTGAAAGCCTGCCAGATGACCAATAGAACAACTATTAGGACTCCCTGAAAGGCTGTTGCAGCTGTACGCTTCAATAGATTTGTTGCAATACTTCTTGTATCATCAGACATCCAAAAGGCAACTATCAAAGGTGATACTGCTCTAAGAACGTACAACTCAATAAATCTCATAAACACCATGATATTAGTAAGCATAAGTGCAATTGCGCCTGCAATATAAGCTAGTGAATTTACAACAATTCTAATCGCCCAGTTCCCCTTTTTGAGGGCTTCAAATTCAAATAGATTATTTGTAATATTTGCTCCAACCATACGTGTCAGTAAGTTAGTGATTTGTATAATAGCCACAATAATTTGACTAGACATGACTACTAAAAAGTAAGCAATAAGGTATTTTAAGGCTACTTCTAACATTAAGCGGTAAGTCATCTCTCCCCCTTGTTGTTTCAAGTATTTGTACCATGACATCATTTCTACCAACAAGAAAAAGCTCACGATAATGAAACCGACTACCATAAAACTTGTGTTAATTTTTATCACTGCACGGTTAGCCTCACCGTTGTATTGCCGAAGACTTTTGGTCATATTTTGTACTAATTCGTCCATACTCCTCCCCTCTTGCGATTAGGCATAAAATAAAAGAGTATCAATTAAATGATACTCTCATTCTTCAGTCTTTTTTTTAAATAGAAAAAATAAGAAACTCTTAAGAATAGCTCTACATCAGTATTTCTAAGAGTTTTCACTATATGGTACCCAACCTACAAAATGGCAATCTTTCTATTGCGGGTGGGTTTGTCAACGTTCTGAACAAGTACCATAGTTGGTACTTGTTTTTTCAATTTATTTAAAGAATGTAGCAATAAAATTTAAAATTAGAACAATAATTGATAAACCTATAATACTACCAAATACAAGACTATAGGCTAGATTTAGATATTTTGGTTTTTTATAATCATTAGTTGTTTTATTCATAATTTTCCCCATTAATAAAAACGTGCAAAAGTAAAAATGAAACTTAAAGTTAAAGATACAATATGAATAAGAAAACCTACAATCCATAATGCAATGGAAAATATCCAGGTTGTAACTCTAAATAGACCTAGTAAAATAGCCCATATACATCTGAAAAATATACCTATCACTGAAATGGTTTTTTTCCCAGCTGTTTTTTTATGTGTTTGGGTATTATCATTATAAGAGGTATAGTTGTCATCCTCAAATACTGATGGATTAGATGACTCATAGAGAACGAAAATTTCACCATCTTTTTCAGCTTTGGCAACCTCCAAGACAGATGGTTTATGGCCGTTAATACTTTCATAATAACTAATCCATTCTTCTCTGTTCATAATCATCAACCTCTTTCCTAATCTTTTTCTTATTATATCATAATTACTAATGCTTTAATATCTTTCTAAATATCTTTTAAAATTGAATTGAGTTGATTGCAGCAACAATTGCAGCTGCAATACCTGATGCTACAGCAGCTAGTCCGCCACCATAAACCATACCCGCCATTCCGTTATCGGTTTGCTGTGGGTTTTGGTTCTTTTTTCCTTGGAAGAACTCAATTGCACCTACAAATGCCCATCCTAGGCCACCAATAGCGACCAATGCACCCATGACAGTAATAATTTTTGTAACAACTTCCATTTTTTTATTTCTCCTTTGTTTCGCAAAAAAGAGGCATCAGCCTCTAGTTAGTCTTCTTCAATAATCACACAAGGTTCATCTTCTAGTAAGATGACTTGTGGAGCTTCTTGTTTATATTCAATCATGATAGAACCTCCATCTATACAAAGGACAGTTAGATTTCATAGACAGTTTAGAGACTTATCCAGGTCAATATTCAAACAAATAACGAGCCAGGGAATCGAACCCCGTTACGCTCCTAAAAGCACTCGCTACTAACCAATGTCTTATCGTAGTTCTTGGTTAAATGAAATCTAACTGGCTTGTATTTTAATGATTAGGTTTATTTATTTTCTGACATTATTATGCTATAATGTCGATGTAAGTTTTAAATTTTTATAAATTTTTAACTAACCCCGATGGCCGTCGGGGTTTTTTTGTGTAGAGGTTGCTGAAGACCTCTTCTTTAAGACGGGTTTATCAAGCCATTCAAACCGTCCTGATAATTTTTTAAAATTTGTAATATAACGGCCAATTAAAATGTATAGCATATTAAGACCAATTAAAATTACAAATGATAAAAGAATTCCTAAAATTGGTTTTAGGTAATCCATCTAGTCCTTCTTACGTTTTGGCAAGAAACCAAGTCCTGCTGCAATAAGAAATGCGCCTAGGCTTGTAAGGCTTACTGTAAGGGCAGTGTCATCACCAGTGTGTGGTAACGCCTCTGTTTCAGTGGCTGCTGCTTGTTTCTCAGTTGACGGTTTAGCTTCAGGAGCTTTATCCGTTACCTTATTTGGGTCAGGAATTTGACTGTTAGAAGCAGTTGTTTTTGACTTCACCGTCTCAGAAGTGGATGGCTTTTCCTCAGACTTTAGTGTTGTCGGAGGGGTTGGTGTCACAGGTGTTGTAGGTGCTGTAACACCAGAAGTCCCGTCTGATACATGACTAGCACTCGTATCAGGAACCTTGTCTGTTGACTTTTCCGTTGGAACAGTAGGAGTTACCGTCTCAGAAGTAGATGGTTTTTCCTCAGACTTTGGTGTTGTCGGAGGGGTTGGTGTCACAGGTGTTGTAGGTGCTGTAACACCAGAAGTCCCGTCTGATACATGACTAGCACTCGTATCAGGA
>OGKB01000455.1_pt1 | contig 29610 bp, 23 predicted proteins | sample 1572351 | NCBI WGS metagenome assembly OGKB01 (sample SAMEA2582088, study PRJEB24529) | metagenome | biome: Human gut stool | place: China | collected 2011
TGTGAAATCCAACTCGTACCAATAATTCCCAGCTTTAACATAAGGTGTCCTTCCGTAATCGATTCACTCTATTATACCATGAAAAGGGGGAGGGGACAGTATAAAGTAGAAAATATGCACTGATTATTGTATAATGAAGTGATATGCTTAGAAGGGAAAACAATAGGATTGAGAAATTCAGAATTACTGATCATTATTCCTGCTTATAATGAGAGTGGAAATATTGAAAAAACAATCAAGATGATTGAAGAACATACACCTGAATTTGATTATGTCATTATCAATGATTGTTCTACAGATCATACACTTGAAATTTGTCGCAATAACAACTTTAACGTTATCGATTTACCGATTAATTTAGGAATTGGTGGTGCTGTCCAGACTGGTTATCAATATGCAGTTAAAAATGGCTATCAATATGCTGTTCAAGTGGATGGAGATGGTCAGCATAATCCTGAATTTATCAGAAAGATGCTTCAAGTCCTTCAAGAGAAGAATGTGAACATGGTGATTGGCTCTCGTTTCATTGAAAATCAAGGTTTCCAATCCTCCTTCGCGCGACGGATTGGAATTTCATTTTTTGAAAAATTAATTAAGATTTTAACCGGTCAAAAGGTAACAGATCCAACCTCAGGATTGCGGGTGGCTGATCGAAAAGTGATTGAAGAATTTGCTAAACAATATCCAAGTGATTATCCAGAACCAGAGACGATTGTGTCCCTCTTAACCTCAGGCTATTCCGTTGCAGAAGTACCCGTATTAATGAACGAGCGAGAACACGGAGAATCATCGATTACATTCAGTAAGTCTGTTTACTATATGATCAAAGTGACAATGGCAATGCTATTGGCTAGAATTGGTGGAGGATATAAGAAATAACATGTTAAATATTTGGTTAACCCTTATTGTAATTATTTTTATCGTTTATATTCTACGCCTAGTTGCAAAGAAAGTCGTTGAACTGAGAAATGTCATTTCTTGGCTCATTCTTTGTTTGCTATCGTTGCCAGTCATTTGGTTTCCTAATTTGATTGGACAGGTATCAAAAATGTTAGGAATTCAAGTTCCAAGCAATCTAATCTTTTTCTTAGGCTTCTGTTTACTTGTCTATTTAAACTTCTCTTTGACTCGGATTACCTCAAAACAATCCGTTCAAATTCGACAATTGTCTCAGAAAATTGCATTACAGGTAAAAGAGCATGAAGAATAATCAACCTGTTTCAACGGAGAAGGTGTATTTTTGGAATCTGTTAGGGAACTTGGCATTTGCTGGATCATCTGTACTATTTACATTGATCGTTACACGCATGACCTCGCCAATGGAAGCAGATTCCTTTAGTCTTGCCTATGGGATTGCTGCGATTCTAGTAGTAGTGGGCATGTTTCAAGTTCGAAGCTACCAAGGGACAGATGTTCTCTTTAGACACTCCTTTACCAGTTACAGTATTGCCAGATGTCTCTCTCTCCTACTCATGATGGCGATCTTTTTTCCTTACCTATTTGTTTCAGGAATTGACCTACATGAGAGTTCAAAAATTGCGATTATTGGCTTATACGTTCTATTTCGTATGTGTGAGGCAATTTCAGATCTTTTCCAAGGATTGTTTCAACGTCACGAACGATTAGATATCGCTGGCAAATCAATGACCATTCGGTATTCTATCAGCACGATTCTTTTGTTGGCATTTTTGCTTATTACAAAGTCATTAACACAATCATTGCTTTACTTAGTTGTTTTAAACTTTATCTTTGTATTTTGTTATGATTATGTAAAATCAAAAGAATTTGAAACAATTGATTTCTCAGTAAAAGATCTCAAAAGAGACCTATTTGATGCGATCACTATTTTAAAGAATTGTATTCCTCTCTTTATCAGTGGATTTTTACTAGCTTATATTTTCAATGAGCCTAGAATCGCGATTGACTCTGAAATTAGATTGGGACACTTTATTGCAGGGACACAACGGGACTTTAATATTTTGTTTATGCCTGTGTTTTTTATGAGTCTCTTTATTTTAATTCTTAGACCCTTAACAACGCAATTAGCGATCTTATGGAAGAATAAAGAATTGAAAAAATTTGATGCCATCATTGCGAAGATGTTTGTCATTGTTTTGGGTGTCGGCTTGGTATTAACTGTGCTAGCTTATTTGATCGGGACGCCGATATTAAGTCTTGTTTTTGGTTTACCTTTAAACCAGCATAGTACTACCCTAGCCATCCTTGTTTTTTCTGGAATTCTGTATTCTATTGGGATTGTTTTTGGGGATGTCATGACGGTTATTCGAAGACAAACGTATCTATTACCTGTGTATTTATTCATGTTTATAGCTTCCAAATTGACAAATAATGATTTGGTACAAAATATGGGACTTCTAGGTGCGTCTTTAAGCTTTTTCATTGTGATGTCCGTTTATTTTAGTGGAAGTTTACTTGCTTATTTTATTGCAAGAAAAATAGAAAGGAAGGGCTATGCTCGTTAATCAACAACATACTTGGGTGATTTGTGCTTATGGTGAGAGCGAATACTTAGAAGCTTGTATTCAATCCTTGAAGAATCAAACTCTCCAATCACAGATTATCTGTTACAGTTCAACACCACTGGATTCGATCAAGGAACTTTGTCAGCGTTATGCTATTCCATTTTACACCAAGCAAGGTGGTGGGATTGGTAAGGATTGGAACAATGCCATGTCTTTTGTAGTGACGAAGTATGCTACCATCGCCCATCAGGATGATTATTATGAGCCGGACTATGCTGAGAAAGTTTTGGCTAAGATGGAAAAAAATCAAGATGTGTTGATTGGGTATTCTGATTATTTTGAAGAAAAAGATGGCCATAAAATTCCTGCGAATACAAATCTGAAGATCAAAACCTTGATGTTAAAAACTATGAATCTTTTTCCTGCTAGTCACTTTTGGCGAAACCGTGTGATGGCTTTTGGGAATCCGATTTGTTGTCCAGCTGTCACCTATAATCGTGAAAATTTGAAGAATTTCTATTTTGATGAAGGAATGAGAGTGAGTTTGGATTGGTACGCATGGTATAAGATCAGCGAGTATAAAGGTCGTTTCGCTTATGTATCTGACAAGCTCATGTGCCACCGTATCCATGAAGAGTCTGAAACATCAAAAACCATTGCAGACAATACGCGTAGTAAAGAAGATCTATACATGTATGAACTCTTCTGGCCTAAATGGATGGCCAAGTTGTTGATGAGACAATATGTGAAGAGTCAAAATTCGAATAAGTAGGAGAAACTGATGGGATATTTTGTTGATAGTTATGAGCGAAATAAAAAGTATTTAGTATCTTTCGCAGTTTTAGCCTTTTGTATTGCAGTTATTTATACAAAGCGCTTAGTAGATTTTCCTAAAATTGGTGTAGCGTTATTTGTTGTATTGGCTTTTTTCATTTTTCTTTTACCGAAGAAGAATGTTGGGACCTTCCTTGCGATGCTCATTGGTGGTCTGTCCTTTGCTTTCATTACACCCGTTTTGAATACGCCAGATGAACACGTTCACCTTTCAAGAACGATTCATATTGTGGAAGGCAACGTCAATATGGGAAATAAAAACATCCATATTACGGAAGATTACTTTGATGTTTATAAGAATTTCAAAAAACCATTTACCAAATCTTCTTTATTTGAAGAAGGGCAGACGACCAAACAAGTGAAGTTTGGGAAAGAAACGGATTACAGGGCAACCAACTCATATTGGTTTATTGGTTATATCCCTCAGGCTCTTGGATTTGGGATTGGAAAATTTTTGAATTTGAGTGTAGGAGTCTCCTATTATCTTGGTCGAATTTTTAATGTCATTGCTTACTGTATTTTAGCTCTTATTGCTATTAAATTAAGTGGGAAAGCGAAGCAGTTGATGACAATGGTAGCGATGTTTCCAATGAATCTGGTTCTAGCTGCTTCTTATAATCAAGATAGTGTAGCCTTAGGTTTAACCTACATCATTATTGGATTGTTTTTGAACTATGTGACGGATGATGAAAAAGTAGTTAAAATAAAGGATTTATTGCTTTATGCTTTCCTTTGCGTGATCCTTGTAACAATGAAGCTTCCTTATGTCTTGCTTGTAGGATTATTGCTATTTATACCGAAAAAGAAAACGCAATGCAAAAACTACTATCTCATTTCTCTCGCTTTGATTGCTGCAGTCTTTGTCTTTACGATTTTTTGGTATGTTCTTACCCAGCAAGTTCGAATTGAGAACTTTAAACTAGATGGAGCGGATGTGAAGTCTCAGGTGATTAGTATCATTTCGAAACCTCATTGGTATCTTCCAGTGATTTTGAAGGAGATGCTATTATCAGTCAGTCATTTGAATCAACTCTATACATTTGGTTGGTTAGATTTGTCGATGTCAGAAGTCCTTATTCCAATTTATGCTCTTTATAGCTTGATTACTTTTTCAAATTTTGGGAAGATCAAACTTCCAAAAGTATCAGTAGTAGGAGCAAGTTTAGTTTCTTTCGCAATTATTGGTTTAATTTCTTTGACCTTGTATCTGACCTGGACACCAGTTGGAAATTTTGAAGTTTTAGGAGTTCAAGGCCGATATTATTTGGGTGTTGTTGCTCTTTGTCTACCAGTTATTTGTAGTTTATTTAAGCAAAGAGTTCCAGATGAACAAAAGTTCTCTGATCATTTTGTAGTACAAAGTAGTCTCATTATTTTATCTCTAACATTACTACAAACCATCTCTGTTTTATATTCTGCAGTTTAATTAAAAGACTAAAATAAGTTATTACTAGGGGAAACCCTAGTTTTTTGTTACAATAGAAAGTGAATAAGTCAAGGAGTAAGAGATGACCATATCAGTTGTAGTCCCATGTTTTAACGAAGAAGAATCAATTCCATTGTTTTATCGAGAGATGGAACGTGTTCGGATGAAGATGGGAGAAAAGTTTGAATATATTTTTATAAATGATGGCTCTTCAGATGGTACGCTATCCGTTCTTCGAAAGCTACATGTTACAGATTCAAATGTGCACTACCTTTCTTTTTCTCGAAATTTCGGGAAAGAGGCGGCGCTGTATGCTGGACTTGAGCGTACTAGTGGTGAATATGTGACAGTTATGGATGTAGATTTGCAGGACCCACCGGAGTTATTGATCGAAATGAAGCAGAGGTTGGAGGAACAGCCGGATTTAGACTGTGTCGGAACGAGACGCGTAACCCGTGATGGGGAACCACCGATTCGCTCTTTCTTTGCACGGATGTTTTATAAATTGATCAATCATATTAGCCAAGTGGAAATGGTTGACGGGGCGCGTGATTTTCGTTTAATGCGTCGTCCTATGGTCGATGCGATTCTTGAGCTCTCGGAGTACAATCGTTTCTCAAAAGGAATTTTTGCTTGGGTAGGATTTGAGACAGAATACCTCGAATATAAAAATGTAGAGCGCGTGGCAGGAGAGACGTCTTGGAATTTTTGGTCCCTCTTTAAGTATTCGATTGAAGGGATTGTCAATTTCTCGGATGCCCCATTAAACATTGCCTTTATTGGTGGACTGTTATCTTGGATTCTGGCCTTTATCATGGTGATTCTGATTGTGATCCGTACCTTAGTCTTTGGAGATCCTACTTCAGGTTGGCCATCTCTCATGACAGTGATTCTTTTCCTAGGAGGGTTCCAATTACTAACCATTGGGATTTTAGGGAAATATATAGGTAAAATCTTCATGGAAACCAAGAAACGTCCAATCTATGTCATCAAAGAGAAAAGTGAAGAATGAAGAATATCCTAAGTATGAGTCTTGCTGCTAAGCAAAAGATAGACAGATTTTACGAGGGAGTTGATCGGCTCCTCGATAAAATCAATCAGTTGGATATGGTAAAAGTGATCCGCAGTCATATTGACCGGCTTATAGATGTTTTCAACCAAATCAGTAATAAGTTGGTCTACCTATTACTAACTTCCTATGCGCTCATTTTTACATTTGTATCCTTCAATCTGATCAATTTTCAAAGTCGCTCATATGACTATGTCTTTCATTTATCCCGCATTGTCGGCTTAGCAGAGTCCATTGAGCATTGGGATTTACTCCCCAATCTGAATTTTTTATTTGCATTCGGTACGGGATATGCTTCTCCTATGTTTTATGGAAATTGGCAGTTTTATCCGTCAGCCATCGTTTATATGATGACCAACGATGGAAATCTTGCTTATTCTATATTTGCATTTTTGATCACTCTTGGTACAAGCCTAACAAGTTATATTGTTATTTCAAAAATAGTAAAAAATAAGGTGACTGGTATAGTAGTGGCCTTGACCATTCCTTGTTATTACACCTTATTTGGTTTTGGAATGACCATGGTAGTGCCACTTGTCCCAATTCTTATTTATTCTATTTATCGAGTGCTCTACTTAAACAAAAAGAACCCTCTCTATTTAGGGATTGTAGTAGCGCTTTTAATTCAAACCCATATTTTATCAACGATCATATTAGCAATTTTTTCTGCGGTATTTTTATGTTTAAATTATAAAAGGATCACACTGGAAAAGATTATCTCTTTTGTATTTTCTATCTTGTTTGCCTTATGTTTGTCGGCAGGATACATTTTTCAATATCTGGAACAGGTTTCATCACAAAAATTTTTCTTCACATGGACAGCGAGAAATTTTCCTGTCAATGTGAAAGATACCTTTTTGGTTCCTTTTCCATTTCAAGCAGATCGATATGGTTTTTATAAACCTTTCACACCATTAGAGTGGCCGATCCATCAATTCGTACGAGATGGCCTATTCTATGCGAGTATGATGGTGATCTTATTTTATCGCCGTCTAGGGAGTTTAAGTAAAACCATATTTTGGACTTGTTGGATCTTATATTTTTCTGCAACGAGTCTTCTGCCTTGGAATTCCGTATTGAAATACACTTTTTTAGGGAGTATGCAGTATTCAGGGCGTCTATTGTTTTTCATTCCCCTCTTGTTCCTATTCTTTCTTGCTGTTACAAATAGAAATGGATTTTTCTCTATTGTCTTATGCATCTTGAGTTTAACTTTCTATTTCAATCATGTTGTCCCTCAATTTGATACCTCTTCAAAAAACTATAAACAGATGCGGGATGATAATAAAAAGAATGAAAAATTACTGAAATCAGTATATAGAGGGGACAAATCAAAATATATTGATCCTGTAGGTGATGAATATTATAATCTTGATATCAATAACCAAGATATACGCTTACCACAATTTACAGAATTTCAAACAGCTAAGGATGTAAAAATATCAACTATTAAAAAGAGATACAATCTTTTAGAATTCGATATAGAGGTTCCTGATGATAAAAAAGAAACAACTATTTCTATACCAATGATATGGTACAAAGGATACCGCGCAGAATATTCTATGGGGGCTGAAGGTTCTCAACCTGTGTTGAAACAGCGTGCTTTTACCGAATCAGAATTAAAAGAAAATAAAAAAGATCGGAAACCAACTGTCTCAGAAAAGGTTTTAAATAACGGAAAAATTTATTTATCTATTCGAAATTCTGGCCATGTCAAAGTTTCTTATCACAAGACATTTATACAGAATCTTGGTTTCATGATAGAATGGATCTCTTGGATACTGGTATTCTTTATTTTTAAGCAGAAGTATTCAAAAAATAAGGAGCAATTCCCATCTTAAAAAGCAGAAAACTTCTGCTTTTTTTGCTATAATGATAGGGAAAAAGCATTTGAAAGGAATTTAACATGATTTTAATTACAGGAGCAAATGGGCAGCTTGGAACAGAACTTCGCCATTTGTTGGATGAACGAAATGAAGAATATGTAGCTGTTGATGTGGCTGAAATGGATATCACAAATGCAGAAAAAGTAGACGAGGTATTCGCAGAAGTGAAACCAACCCTAGTCTACCACTGTGCTGCCTACACAGCTGTTGATGCTGCTGAAGATGAAGGAAAAGAGTTGGACTATGCCATCAATGTGACTGGTACAGAAAATGTAGCAAAAGCGTCTGAAAAACATGGTGCAACCTTAGTTTATATCTCAACAGACTACGTTTTTGATGGGAAAAAACCAGTGGGACAAGAATGGGAAGTAGACGATCAACCAGATCCTCAAACAGAGTACGGTCGTACCAAACGTATGGGGGAAGAATTGGTTGAGAAGCATGTGTCTAACTTCTATATCATCCGTACAGCTTGGGTCTTTGGGAACTACGGTAAGAACTTTGTCTTCACCATGCAAAACCTTGCCAAGACTCACAAAACACTTACAGTCGTTAATGACCAACATGGTCGTCCAACCTGGACACGTACTCTTGCAGAGTTCATGACTTATTTGGCTGAAAACCGTAAGGAGTATGGTTATTACCACTTGTCTAACGATGCGAAAGAAGATACAACTTGGTATGACTTTGCAGTTGAAATCCTCAAAGATACGGATGTTGAAGTGAAACCAGTGGATTCTAGCCAATTCCCAGCTAAGGCAAAACGCCCTCTCAACTCAACGATGAGCTTGGCTAAGGCTAAGGCTACAGGATTCGTTATTCCAACTTGGAAAGATGCTTTGAAAGAATTTTATAAACAAGAAGTGAAATAAGATCAATAGAAGCGGCCCTTGAGGGTCGCTTTTCTGTTTGGATTAGGCAAAAAGCCTAGAAAATGATATAATTGAATAGACTGTGAATGATTTGAAAGGGAACTCTATGCAACATGTTTTTATTATCGGAAGTCGTGGGCTTCCGGCTCAATATGGCGGTTTTGAGACTTTTGTGGACCAATTGGTCTCGCATCAAGTGTCTCCAGATATCCAATATCATGTTGCCTGCCTTTCTAATAATCAAGCTTATCAACATTTTGACTTCAAGGGTATCGATTGTTTTACCATTAAAGCCCCTAGGCTTGGGCCTGCGCGTGTCATCGCCTATGATATGATGGCCATCAACTACGCCTTGAAGCATATTAAGAAACAAGGAATTGAACAGCCGATTTTTTACGTCTTGGGCAATACAATCGGAGCCTTTGTGGCGCCTTTTGCGCGTAAGATCCATAAGATGGGTGGTCGATTCTATATCAATCCAGATGGACTGGAGTGGAAGCGGGCCAAGTGGGCTAAACCGATCCAAGCCTATCTCAAGTATTCTGAAAAGATCATGACGCGCCACGCTGACTTGGTAATTTCAGACAACCCAGGTATTGAGTCCTATATCAAGGAAGCCTACCCTTGGTCCAAGACGACCTATATTGCCTACGGAACGGACTTGTCTCCGACTAGCCTAAATAGTCAGGATAATAAGGTCCGAGAATTCTATCAGAAATGGCAGACACAGGAGAAGAACTATTATTTGATCTTGGGCCGCTTTGTCCCAGAAAATAATTATGAGACCGCCATTCGTGAATTTATGGCCTCTTCCACCAAACGGGATTTGGTGATCATTTGTAACCAGGAAGGCAATCCTTATTTTGAGGAGCTCCGAGCTCGAACTGGATTTGATCAGGATCCTCGTGTTAAGTTTGTAGGAACGGTCTATGATCAAGACCTGTTGAAGTATATCCGTAAAGAAGCCTTTGCCTATATCCATGGTCATGAAGTGGGTGGAACCAATCCTGGTCTCCTAGAGGCTCTTGCTCAGACGGATCTGAATTTAGTTTTGGGAGTTTCCTTTAACCAAACGGTTGCAAAGGATTCGGCTCACTATTGGACTAAAGAAACTGGAAATTTGGCGCATTTGATTGATCGGGTTGATTCTTTAGAAGATGTATCTGAATGGGGTCAACGAGCCAAAGCTAATATGAAGCAAAACTTTACCTGGGAAAAAATTGTAGGTGAGTACGAGGAATTATTCTTATCATGAAAGTAAATATCTTGTTGTCCACCTATAATGGTGAACAATATCTAAAAGAGCAGGTCAAAAGTATCCAAGACCAGACTTATCAAGACTGGCAACTCTTGATCCGAGATGATGGGTCGACAGATGGTACGGTGAAGATTATTCAAGAGTTGGTGGCCCAAGATGAGCGCATTCGTTTTATCAACCAAGGAGCTATTGAAAATCTCGGAGTTATCAAGAGCTTCCATGCTCTTCTGAAATATGAAAAAGCAGATCTTTATTGCTTCAGTGACCAAGATGATGTCTGGCTTCCTGAAAAGATTGCTCTTCAAGTAGCAGAAGCGGCCAAGCACCCTCAAGAAGTGCCTTTGCTGGTCTACACAGATTTAAAAGTGGTCGATGAAAATTTGAATGTGCAGCATGAGAGTATGATTCGTACCCAGTCTGATCATGCCAATACCGAACTGATTCAAGAGTTGACGGAAAATACGGTAACTGGTGGGGTAGCCATGATTAACCACGTTCTGGCGGAGTTATGGACAGGTCAAGAAAAACATGCGCTCCTTATGCATGATTGGTATTTGGCCTTGTTGGCAACTGCCTTTGGGAAGCTCATCTATATCGATCAACCAACAGAATTGTACCGTCAGCACAGTAGCAATGTTCTGGGGGCTCGTACCCTCAGAAAACGGGTTAAAAATTGGATTCGACCCCATGTGCTGTTTGCCAAGTATTGGAATCTCATAGAGTCTAGTCAAGAACAAGCAAAAAATCTATTGGATCTGCCTGTCAGTTCCCAAACTAAAGAAATCATTGAAAACTTTGTCACCATTATGGATGTTCCACTAAAAGAACGTCTGAGACGGATTCGTCAGTATGGTTATCGGAAGAACCGGGCTTTTCACACCTTTGTGTTTACCAGCTTGATTCTGACAAAGTTTGCATATCGAGGTAAAAAATAATGTTTGACGTTTTTAGTCAGAAAAATCGAATTTTATTACGAGAGTTAATCAAAACAGACTTTAAATTACGCTACCAAGGATCAGCAATCGGTTATCTTTGGTCGATTTTAAAGCCCCTGATGACTTTTACGATCATGTATATTGTCTTCATCCGATTCTTACGCTTGGGTGGAGATGTGCCCCATTTCCCAGTTGCCCTCTTGTTGGCCAATGTAATCTGGGGCTTCTTCTCAGAAGCAACATCCATGGGGATGGTGTCGATTGTTAGTCGAGGTGACTTGTTGCGGAAGTTGAATTTCTCCAAACATATCATTGTCTTGTCTGCGATTTCAGGAGCAGCCATCAACTTTGTTATTAACCTTGTAGTGGTCTTGATTTTTTCATTCTTTAATGGAGTGACATTTTCTTGGACAGCTTTGATGGTCATTCCGTTGTTCTTTGAGTTGTTCTTGATGGCGACAGGATGCGCCTTGATCTTAGCGACATTTTTTGTTCGTTTCCGCGATCTTGGACAAGTCTGGGAAGTACTCTTGCAAGCAGGCTTGTATGCGACGCCAATTATCTATCCGATTACCTTTATTGCAGACCGCAATCCATGGGCTGCTAAGTTGGTCATGATGAATCCTTTGGCTCAAATTATTCAAGACATGCGTTATTTCTTGATTGATAAGGCCAACACCCCTGTCTGGCTTTTGGTGGAAAATAAGTTCTTGGTTTTGATTCCTTATGTTTTACCAATTCTTATTTTTGTCGCTGGCTTTGCTTACTTTAACAAACATGCTAAGAAATTTGCGGAGATTCTCTAATGACAGATAAACAAATTGCAGTAAAAGTAGACCATGTCAGCAAGTACTTTAAGTTGCCAACAGAGGCAACCAATAGTCTTCGAACTGCCCTGGTCAATCGCTTCAAAGGAATCAAAGGCTATAAAGAACAACATGTGCTTAAGGATATTTCTTTTGAAGTAGAAAAAGGAGACTTTTTCGGGATCCTCGGAAGAAATGGTTCTGGAAAATCGACTCTCTTGAAAATTATTTCTGAAATCTATGTGCCAGAAAAAGGCACCGTCACCATCGATGGGAAACTGGTGTCCTTTATTGAGCTTGGAGTGGGCTTTAACCCAGAACTGACAGGTCGAGAAAATGTCTATATGAATGGTGCCATGCTTGGATTTTCTACCGAAGAGATAGACACTATGTATGATGATATTGTTGAATTTGCAGAACTTGAAGAATTCATGAATCAGAAACTGAAGAATTATTCTAGCGGAATGCAAGTCCGTTTAGCTTTTTCGGTTGCTATTAAAGCTCAGGGAGATATTCTCATTCTTGATGAAGTGTTAGCAGTGGGTGATGAAGCTTTCCAACGCAAGTGCAATGATTATTTTATGGAACGCAAAAAATCCGGAAAAACCACTATCCTAGTAACCCATGACATGAATGCAGTGAAAAAATATTGCAATAAAGCAGTTTTGATTGAAGACGGGCTAATCAAAGTGGTCGGTGCACCGGATGATGTTGCAAACCAGTATAGTCTTGATAATGCCAGCCAGAAAAAAGCCTTAAATGACGACTTTACTGCAGAGCATGAGGCTATCTCTGATTTAAAGGTTGAACTCTTGACTCCTGCACAAATAACTCCGAATCAAGAAATCAAATTTGAAATTTCGTATCAGGTAAAACAAGATATTCCGACTTATATCGCTTTTTCTTTGACTGATATTGACCGCAGTATTTGGATTTACAATGATAATTCTTTTGATGATATGACAAATGGAGAAGGCGAGAAGAGATTTGTATATGCTTGTTCACTTGCTGAAGTAAATGATATCAAGCTTAAATTACAAGTATCAGTCCGAGACCATCATGATCAAATCCTTGCTTTTGCCAATTCAAAGAATACTCCCATTATCCTTATCAATCGTAACGATATTTCTGATGATGACATTTCAGCAAAAGACTCTGCGACTGGCTTGATTCAGCGGAATGGAAGTTGGATAATTTCACAATAGAATAAGGTGATTCTATGGAGCGAATACTACTGTATACTCATTTTAACAAACTACATCAAGTGAGTGGTCATGTATTTTACCAATTAAAACAGATAAAACCGTTATTTTCTACGGTTGTCTTTATTTCAAATAGCCCTTTAGAAAAAGATGACAAGACTAAGTTGCAAAAAGAATTAAATATTGATATCGTGATTGAGCGAGACAATACCGGATTTGATTTTGCAGCTTGGCGTGATGGGATGCAGTTCATTGGCTTTGACAAAATACAAGGCTATGATTCTCTTACCATTATGAATGATACTTGTTTTGGTCCCCTATGGGATTTGCAAAAAATATATGAAGATATGGAAGCAAATCAGATAGTTGATTTCTGGGGAATGACCAATTTCCGTAAAACAAAATATTTTAAAGAGCATTTACAAAGTTATTTTGTATCGTTTAAACAATCCATGTTAAAATCAGAAGTTTTCCAAAAATTTTGGTCGCAAATAAAAGATTTTACAGATGTTCAAAGTGTTATAAATCAATATGAAACGCAGTTTACAGCTTATTTTCAAAAGAAAGGTTTTAACTATCAAGCTTTTTATGATACTTGTAAAGAAGAAGTAGGAGAGTTGTTGCATCCTGATTTTTCCTATTATAAGCCACAAACTATTCTTGAAAAAAAAGTTCCTTTTTTAAAAGTAAAAGCTATTGATGGCAATCCCTTTTTAGCTAGTTCTCTTTTGGAGATAATTAAAAGAGAGTCGTCTTATCCCATCTCTTTGATTAAAATGCATATGTTTGAATATTTTTCCCCAGATGCTCCCTATCTTTTACAAGGAAAAATTCTTGCTCAGCACAATGAAGTTACTTCGGCACATAAAGATGTTGTATTGCATATTCATGTTACAAATTTATCAATATTTGAACAGTGGATGAATAAAATAGTTGTTCAATTTCCTCAATTTGAGTATTTGATGACAACGTCTGATATAAAAATATTTGAGTATTTGAATTCTTATTTAAAAGACTCTTCTATTAAAAATCAGATACGGTTGACTCAAGAGCAACATCCATTATTAGCTATGTTTGCTCAAGCGGAAAGATTAAAAACATACAAATATATTGGACATTTGTCTACTCATACTTTGATTCCTGAAGTAGCTGGTCTAGATCAATGGATGCGGGATGATTTGTTTAATATGATGATTGAGAATATGAACTATAGTATCAATGCTTTGGAACATTGTTCTAATTTAGGGCTTATTATACCTGATCTCCCGAGTGTGGTTAGAAATGGTTTGTTTTATCAGAAACCTCTTAAAGAGGAGATGGAAAAACTATGGAAATTATTGTCCTGTCGAAAATCTTTTAAGTTTACTGATGCAGTAACTCTGACAAGAGTTTACGGTGGGTGGATGTGGTTTAAGTATGAGGCTGTAGAATCCCTATTTAAAGCTAGTTTCAAAACCTTCAGTAGCTATTCTCTTCAAGAGCAATCAACTATTTTAGAAAATTTACTTGTTTATGTAGCTTGGGACAAGAATTATGATTTTCAAATTATCCTTTTATCACAGTCTTTTCCATCTCTTTTAGACTTGCAAAGATTGGATTATCAGTTAATGAAACAGCAAGAACAGTTAATACACAAAAAAAGTTTTACAAAACGACTTGCGAGTTTCTTTGGTAAGGAAGTATGATGAAATTTTTACGAAAAAATTATGAGCAAATTAGTTTTATTCTAATTAGCTTTTTAATGCTTGATGTGTCCATTGTTAATCTTAGTATGGCATTGAATAGTCATGCTGATTTAACTACTTATCCTTTTTTATGGATTGAGATTCTATTATCTACCTTTTTCTTATTTACTTGAGGTGACTAGAAATGTCAATAATCCTTCATTTAAATTTGAAAAAATTTTTCAAAATCATTTTTTACAACTATATTTTTTACCAGTTTTATTAGTGATATCTATCATGGTTGTTCTTTATAAAACAATTCCAAAGTTGGATAACCTATCTTTGTTTAAAGGATTACACATTGATAAAAATAATTCAAGTGGAATGGAGAATCTGCTTTTATCACAATTGTTATTATCCCTTGTGTTTTCTGATAATAAATTTTTAAGTGTATTAACAAAAACAGAATTTTTGAGCAGATTTTATGAAAAAAAGCTCCAAATCAATGAACTGTTCGTATTTTCTCTCACTAGTCTAGTATTTTTAATATTTGTGTTTGGCTCTGTATTAAGTCTTTTAGTAGTCCAAGGAATGAAAGATCTTAGTGAGAATAAAAATAGTTTTTCGGTTGCTACTTTATTTAGTGCAATATTTGCTGTAGTATTCAACTACACAATCCAAAATAGTATTCGAGCAGATATATCAGTTTTAGATTTACGTTTATTTGCAGGGGCTAGTCTCTTTCAAATTAGTATCTTTTTTATAACTTTCATTTGCCTATATGCAGTTTTTAATAGTTTCCTCTTACCAACTATACTAATTTTAGTAGTGGGAATAGGAAGTTCCATTGCTAGTGCTTTAAAATTTCAATATCGTCAAGAACCCATTTTGCCAAGTGATATCGTTTGGTTGCGAAATCCAAAAACATTGCTTGATTTTATTGGTGGAAATTATATTATTTATATTTTGTTCATTTTTTTACTAATAGCCTCTCTTTATTGGTTTTTGAGAAAAAAGATTCTACCAAACAAAACAGTTCCAAATATAAAATATCGAATAATTTTGCTTGTATTACCAGCCGTCTTTTTCTTTGGTATTTTACAAGTGTTCTCTTCTAAAAAGGATGGGAAAATTACTGATAATATTCCAGTAATGTCCATTTTAAATAATTATCATGATTTAACTTGGTTTGGAAACACTGTCAATTCACAGATGCGCTCTGTATCTTTTGTGTGGTTTTCACAGATGTCAGATACGACTATGACTCAACCGAAAAAATATTCCAAGGAAACCATTAAGAATTTGGAAAATAAATATAAACGTATCGCGGCTAACTACAATCAATCCAGAACGGAAAAAATTGAAAATCAAACGGTTATTTATCTTTTGAGTGAAAGCTTTTCTGATCCTGCCCGTGTAGAAGGAGTTACTATGTCAGAAAATCCAATTCCAAATATTCAAGAAATCAAAAACAGATCAACAAGTGGTTTAATGAAATCAGATGGATATGGTGGTGGTACTGCCAATATGGAATTTCAGACATTAACGGGGCTTCCTTTCTATAATCTTTCTCCTTCTATTTCAGTCATCTACACAGAAGTAGTGCCGGGAATGAACAAGTTTCCATCAATTAGTGATTTTTATAGCCGTAAGAACCGTACCGTTATTCACTTAGCTTCACCAAGCAATTATTCCAGAAATATTATTTACAATGACTTAGGGTTTAATAAATTTATTCATTATGGGACTAAGGGACTAAAAGGTGATCAGATTGGTGGGAATTATAGTGATAAAACAACATATAACCAGATTTTAAATAATTTGAAGGAAAATCAAAATCAATTCTTTTCGGTTATGACGATGCAAAATCATATGCCTTGGACAGAGCCGAATCCCGTGAATATCTCTGCCGACTATACTGTTTTTTCAGATGCAGATAACCAAACTTTATCCAACTATGTGAGGATGTTATATCACACAGATGTAGCCACAAAGGATTTTCTTGATCAACTTTCAAAAATAAATAAAAAAATTACAGTTATTTTTTATGGAGATCATTTACCAGGGTTTTATCCACAGTCGGCTTTCAAAAATAATCCAGAGAGTCAATATTTAACAGACTATTTTGTGTGGAGTAATTATGAGACGCCTAAATTGGACTATCCGATTGTAAATTCAAGTGACTTCACAGCTCTATTATTAGAACAAACCAATTCAAAAGTGTCACCTTATTATGCTTTATTAACAGAAGTTTTACACAAAGCAAGTGTTGATAAAAAAGATTTGGATGCAGAAGGACAGCAAATTGCAGAAGACCTGAAACTTGTTCAATATGATATGGTGGCGGGTAAGGGCTATTTGTCAAAAGATTTTTTTAAAGTACATAGTGAGTAAAAAGCTATAATAAGTAGCTCTACAAATCTCTATAGTTGGCTAAAAATTCAACTATGGAGTTTTTTCTTATGAAATGAGTTATGAATAGAATATAACAATATGTAAAATTGATTTTGTCATTATTTTTTGTCGAAAAGAATTCTTCATCTTTTTATGACATGAAAAGAAATTGGCATCAAGAACAATAAAATTTTCTTTGGTATGTTAAAAGTTAAGATGCTTTATAGATTTGAAAACAGATTTAATTACTAAACGAGTTAATTAGTTAATTCGATGATTACAACAAAGTTAGAGTTCAAAATAAAAAGAACCAAAACCAATACAGGCTTCAGTCCTTAAATCAACTATTTTAGCTTCTTTTTCAGTATTTTAATCAAAATAGAGTAAATCTTTGCTTGTACTTGTAAAGACTTCAAAGCCATTTTTTGTGACATGACCGCAGTCTTCGATACGAACACCAACTTTTCCTGGAATATAAATTCCAGGCTCAACAGAGAAGCACATACCTTCTTCGATAACCATATCGTTTCCTTCCATGATAGATGGAAATTCATGTACGCTCATACCGATACCATGTCCCAGACGATGATTGAAATATTCACCATAACCGGCTTTTTCGATGACTTCGCGTGCTGCGCGGTCTACTTCATGAGCTGTTACTCCGGGCTTGATGAAGTCAAGAGCTGCCCGTTGAGCTTCAAGCGTTAGATTGTAAATGTCTTTTTTAAACTGATCTGGTTTTCCAACAGCAACTGTCCGTGTCATATCGCTGGCATAACCATTGACCATACAGCCAAGGTCAAATAGAAGCAGGGCATTGTTTTCGACTTTGTTTGCACCCGGAATGCCATGCGGATTAGCAGCATTATCACCTGTCAAAACCATAGTCTCAAAGCTCATCTCATAGCCGAGTTGTTTGATACCAAAGTCAATTTGAGCAATAATATCTGTTTCTGTTTTATCGAGAGAAATAGTATCAAAACCAATCTTAACAGCCTTATCTGCATATTCTCCTGCGACAAACATTTTCTTGATTTCATCGGCTGATTTGATGAGACGCATACGATTGATACAAGGTGTTAAGTTTGTAAATTCAGCTTGTTCAAAAACAGTACGCAATCCATTGTATTTTGTCAAAATCAAGTTATCAAATTCAACAGCAATTTTGCGGGCGCTGTCCGCTGGCAAGGCTGCTTTGATTTTTTCCCAAGGATTTTCAGAGTCAATATAGCCCACAACCTTAAAATCAACAATCGCACTAGCGCGATCTACTTCAAGAGCTGGGACAAAGAGTAGTGGTTCATGATTTGTGAAAATAAAAAGAAACATCTGGCGTTCATGAGGGTCGCTATAAAATCCTGTTAAATAATTGATTGTAACAGGATCAGAAACTACGGCAACATCTGCTTTTTCTGTTTCCAGATAAGAAATAATTTGATTTATTTTGGTCATTCTAGTACCTTCTTTCTACCCCTCTATTTTTGCAAAAAAATAGGTAAAAATCAAGAGGACAGTAAGAACTTTTTTTCACTTCAGAAATTTTACAGATTGGGTACATTTTTCTTGTAAAATCATTGGTAAAATTGCTAAAAATTTGCCTAAAAAACAAGATTTTTCAAAAAGTTATCAAAATGCTTGAAAGTGTTTCCAATAAGTGATAAAATGAGTTTGGTAGGAATGTGAAAACGATATTTTCAATATAGAAAGGAAGAAGCATGAACACAGACGATACAGTAACCATTTATGATGTCGCGCGTGAAGCGGGAGTTTCAATGGCAACCGTTAGCCGTGTGGTAAATGGAAATAAAAATGTAAAGGAAAATACAAGAAAAAAAGTCTTGGAAGTGATTGACCGCTTGGATTACCGTCCAAATGCAGTGGCGCGTGGTCTTGCTAGCAAAAAGACGACGACTGTTGGAGTTGTCATTCCAAATATTACAAGCAGTTATTTTGCAACGCTTGCAAAAGGGATTGACGACATTGCGGAGATGTATAAATACAATATTGTTTTAGCAAATAGTGATGAAGATGATAACAAGGAAGTTTCTGTTGTCAATACTCTATTTTCAAAACAAGTAGATGGTATCATTTTTATGGGCTATCATTTAACAGAAAAGATTCGCTCCGAGTTTTCTCGTTCGCGGACGCCAGTTGTGCTTGCAGGCACGGTTGATGTGGAGCATCAATTACCAAGTGTGAATATTGACTATAAGCAAGCAACCATGGATGCAGTTGAATGTCTTACGAAAAATAATCAAAAAATTGCTTTTGTAAGCGGACCTTTGGTGGATGATATCAATGGTAAGATTCGTTTAGCTGGTTACAAAGAAGCTTTGAAGAAAGCTAAACTTACCTATAGTGAAGGATTGGTTTTTGAGTCAAAATACAGCTATGATGATGGTTATCAATTAGCAGAACGGGTCATTGCTTCTAAAGCTACAGCAGCTTTTGTGACTGGTGATGAGCTGGCGGCTGGGCTGTTAAATGGTTTATCAGACAAGGGTGTAAATGTACCAGAAGATTTTGAAATCATCACTAGCGATGATTCGCAGGTAGCACGCTTCACTCGTCCAAATTTGACAACTATTGGTCAACCTTTGTATGACCTTGGTGCAATTAGTATGCGCATGCTGACTAAGATTATGCACAAGGAAGAGCTGGAAGAACGCGAAGTAGTATTAGCTCATGGTCTTATTGAGCGCCGTTCAACAAGAAAGTAAGTAGAGTTAGACAGAACTTGAAATTTTCAATTTTAAGTTTGTTGTCCAATCATTTTGCTACTCGTTTATTATGAGAGTAGTTTATGTCTGAGATACTAGTGTCTCAGACTTTTTTGTTTTCAAGAGGCTTTATACCTTTGTGGTTTTATTTTTTCTATCTTTTGGGTATAATAGAAGACATGAAAGTATTACTGTATTTAGAAGGTAAAGCGGTTTTGGAAAAATCAGGCATTGGACGAGCTTTGCAACATCAGATGAAAGCTCTAGATTTGGCTGGAATTCCCTACACGACCGATCCTTCAGGAGATTATGATGTGGTTCATATCAATACTTATGGGCCTAGAAGTTTGCGACTTTTGCACAAAGCAAAAAAACAAGGGAAAAAAGTGATTATGCATGGGCATTCGACTAAAGAAGATTTTCGCAATTCCTTTATCGGGTCAAACTTTTTTGCGGCAGCCTTTGGAAAATATTTAGCTCACATGTACCAAATGGCGGATTTTATCATTACACCGTCTGAGTATTCCAAAAAGTTGATTCAGGGCTATGGCGTGACAACACCAATTGTGGTGGTTTCTAATGGGATTGACCTTCAGAAATATAAAAAAGATCCACATAAAGAAGAAGTATTTAGAAAACATTTTCATATCCAAGAAGGAGATAAGGTGGTTGTGTGTGCGGGACTTTATTTCAGACGCAAGGGAATAGAAGACTTTGTAGAAGTAGCACGCAGGATGTCAGATGTACGCTTTATCTGGCTGGGCAGCATTAACAAGTGGATCATTCCACGGAAAATCAGAAATCTTGTACTTTTTAATCATCCTAAAAATGTTGAATTTCCGGGTTATTTTAAAGGTGCTGTTTTTGAAGGAGCTATGAGCGGTAGCAGTCTCTTCTTTTTCCCCAGTTATGAAGAAACAGAAGGGATTGTGGTGCTAGAGGCGTTGGCTAGTCATCAACATGTCGTTTTACGTGATATTCCTGTATATGAAGGTTGGATTGATGAACAATCAGCTGAATTGGGACACAATGTAGATGAGTTTGTAGACTCTATCCAAAAGATTTTGGATAGAAAGGTGGATAAGCGAGAAGCTGGCTATAAGGTAGCGCAGAGTCGTTCAATTGATGATGTGGCTTATAAGCTTGTGGATGCTTATCGAGAAGTATTGGAGATGTAGCATGCGAATTGGTCTTTTTACGGATACCTATTTTCCTCAAGTTTCTGGAGTGGCAACGAGTATTCGTACTTTGAAAACAGAATTAGAAAAACTTGGACATACTGTTTTTATTTTTACAACGACAGATAAGGATGTCAATCGTTATGAGGATTGGCAGATTATTCGAATTCCCAGCGTGCCGTTTTTTGCCTTTAAAGATCGGCGAATTGCTTATCGCGGTTTTTCAACGGCTTTAGAGATTGCTCGCCAATATCAATTGGATATTATCCACACCCAGACTGAATTTTCTTTGGGTCTGTTGGGTGTTTGGATTGCGAAAGAACTGCGGATTCCAGTTGTTCATACCTATCATACACAGTATGAGGATTATGTACGTTATATTGCTAAAGGCATGGTCATTCGTCCTAGCATGGTCAAATACATTGTTCGCGGTTTTATGAGTGATTTGGACGGTGTGATTTGTCCGAGCGAGATTGTCTATGATTTACTCATGAAATACAAAGTAAAAGTAGAAAAACGGGTTATTCCGACTGGAATTGAGTTGGCCAAATTTGAACGTCCAGAAATTACTGCTGAGAATATTGCTGATTTACGAGAAAAATTAGGCATTTCAAATCAAGAAACCATGTTGCTTAGCTTATCACGCGTTTCTTATGAAAAAAACATTCAGGCAGTTTTAGCTGCTCTGCCAGCTGTTTTGGAAGAAAATCCAGATGTGAAGTTGGTAGTGGCGGGAGACGGTCCTTATTTGTCTGACTTAAAATCACAAGCCAAACGGTTGAACATTACAGATGCAGTGATTTTCACAGGAATGATTGCACCAAGTGAAACCGCATTGTATTATAAAGCAGCGGATTTCTTTATTTCTGCTTCAACGAGTGAGACACAGGGCTTGACATATTTAGAAAGCCTAGCGAGTGGCACTCCGATTATTGCGCATGGAAACCCTTATCTGGACAACGTTATCAATGACAAGATGTTTGGAACGCTTTATTATGAAGAACGTGATTTGGCAGGAGCGATTTTGGAAGCTGTTATTGCAACACCGGATTTGGATGAGAAAAGTCTCGCTGCAAAATTATACGAAATCTCTGCTGAAAACTTCGGCCGTCGTGTCTATGAATTTTATTTGGATTTAACCATTTCAAAAGATTTCAACAATGATTTATATCCGGAGGAGTCTGTTAGTAAGCGATTAGCGAAATCTGTCATTTATCTTCCCCAAAAAGCGATTGCCCTTCCTGTAAATGGGTCAGCGCGAATGTTTAAAGCGTCTAAACGACAAATCAAAAATATACAGAAATACCTAAAATAAAACTCCTAGACTAGCGAGGTGGGAAAATGAAACGCGATCTTCCTTTTTTAGCTGTACTACTCTTTTTCTATTCGTTATTTTATGGAATTGTCCAAATGATACCAATGGACGAATTGTTACGAAAGGGCTTGGTGGTGAATAATGTTTTGATATATTCACCGCTGGCAACATTTCTTGTAGCAGTTGTCTATGCTGGGCTATATGGTTTTTCTTGCCGTTTTTTGCTTTTAGCGACACTCATGTTCTTTGTGACGATTCTGACCTTTGGTGAATGGATTTTACTGTATCATGCAGCCTATTTTATCTGTTTATTGGTGGGGATGCTGTTAGGTTATGGGATATTTCGCTGGAGAAAGACAAGTAAATGAACATCTAGCAGTTCAGAGCATTTGCTTCTTTAGGAAATTACTACAGTAGCAGTGAAAAGTTAAGACAGGTGTATTGCGTTTCATAGTTTTTCCTAAAAATTCAATGAATGGTCTAAGACGCTTTTGTCTGGACTATTTTTTGATATGAAAGACTGTCTATGCTGTCATATTTTTAACATATTTGTTTTAAATTTGTAAAGTAAAGAAATGATGTGTTATGAGTTGAATTGGTAAATTTTAAGGAAAATTTGGTATAATGAAAAGATAGAAAAAGGTGAATAGAATGAAAAAAATATTAGTTGTAGATGATGAGAAACCAATCTCAGATATTATAAAGTTTAACATGGTAAAAGAAGGTTATGAAGTAGTGACAGCCTTCGACGGTCGCGAAGCGTTAGAGATGTTTGAAGCAGAACGTCCAGATATTTTGATTTTGGACTTGATGTTGCCCGAAATGGATGGTTTAGAGGTGGCGCGAACGATTCGGAAAACGAGTAATGTGCCAATCATCGTTCTTTCTGCCAAAGACAGTGAATTTGACAAAGTTATTGGTCTTGAAATCGGTGCAGATGACTATATGACAAAGCCTTTCTCTAATCGTGAGTTGCAGGCGCGTGTTAAAGCCATTTTGCGGCGGACAGATTTGACAATTGAAAATCAAGAAGCAGAAGCTGCTCTGACAGAAATTGTGATTGGAGATTTGCAGATTTTGACTGATGCTTTTGTCGTGAAAAAGCATGGCGAAGAATTAGATTTAACACACCGTGAGTTTGAATTGCTCCACCATTTGGCAACGCATATCGGGCAAGTGATGACGCGTGAACATCTGCTAGAAACGGTGTGGGGTTATGATTATTTTGGAGATGTACGGACGGTCGATGTGACAATTCGCCGTTTGAGAGAAAAGATTGAGGATATTCCTAGCCGACCAGAGTATATTTTAACACGGCGCGGCGTTGGATATTACATGAGAAACAATGATTGATAATATTAGACAATTTGTTGTATCAAAAGATTTTGTATTTGTCTTACTCATTTTAGGATTTATTTTGGTGATTACCTTGCTTTCCTTGGAAAACCGACGTGATAATGTTCGTATTCGCCAATTGAATCAAAAAGTGAAAGACTTAATTGCAGGAGATTATTCAGAAGTTTTAGATATGCAAGGTGGCCCAGAAATTACGGATATTACCAATAGTATCAATGATTTATCTGAGGTAATCCGTCTAACGCATGAAAATTTAGAGCAAGAAACTAAGCGCCTGTCGAGTATTTTATCCTATATGACGGACGGCGTTCTTGCGACCAATCGTCGTGGGCAGATTATCATGATTAATGATATGGCGACCAAGCAGTTGGGAGTTAAAGAATCCGAAGCACGAAAGATGAATATCTTAAAACTGCTGGATATCGAAGACGAATATGACTTACGAGACTTGATTACGAAAGTTCCAGAGCTGACCATTGATTCGCAGGATGAAAATGGAGAGTTTTTAAGTTTACGTGTTCGATTTGCCTTGATTCGGCGAGAATCAGGCTTTATTTCAGGGCTGGTTGCAGTGCTGCATGATACAACGGAGCAGGAAAAAGAGGAACGTGAGCGGAGACTATTTGTTTCTAATGTCAGTCATGAATTGCGTACTCCCTTGACCAGTGTCAAGTCTTATCTGGAAGCACTAGATGAAGGTGCCTTATCAGAACCAGTCGCACCGGATTTCATCAAGGTTTCATTAGACGAGACCAATCGGATGATGCGCATGGTTTCGGACTTGCTGAGTTTGTCACGTATTGACAATGCAACCAGTCATTTGGATATTGAATTGACGAATTTTACAGCTTTTATCACCTTTATTTTGAACCGTTTTGATAAAATCAGAAGCCAGAATGATGATAAAAAGTACGAAATTATCCGAGATTATCCGATTAACTCTATTTGGGTCGAAATTGATACAGATAAGATGACACAGGTGATTGATAATATTATCAACAATGCCATTAAATATTCTCCTGACGGCGGTAAGATCACAGTGAGTATGAAAACAACCGAGACCCAAATGATTTTGTCTATATCAGATGAGGGCTTAGGGATTCCTAAAAAAGATTTACCGAAAATTTTTGACCGCTTCTATCGTGTAGACAAAGCAAGAAGTCGTGCACAAGGTGGATCCGGATTAGGTTTAGCTATTGCTAAGGAAATTATTAAGCAACATCACGGATTTATCTGGGCAAAGAGCGAGTATGGCAAAGGCTCAACGTTTACAATCGTTCTGCCATATGACAAAGAAGCTGTCAAAGATGATGATTGGGAAGAAGATGAATTAGAAGGATAGCATGAGCGAGAAAGGATTTAAGTATAGTATTTTAGCGTCGGGTTCTACCGGTAACTGTTTTTATTTAGAAACTCCAAAGAAGAAGTTGTTGATTGATGCGGGCTTGTCTGGGAAGAAAATTACTAGCTTATTGAGTGAAATTGACCGTAAACCAGAGGATTTGGATGCCATTTTAGTAACGCATGAGCATAAGGATCATATCCATGGTGTGGGTGTTTTGGCACGGAAATATCATTTAGACATTTATGCCAATCAAGAAACATGGAATGCTATGGAAGTAGCGCTTGGGAAGATTGATGTCAGTCAGAAGCACATTTTTGAAATGGGAAAAACCAAGACATTTGGCGATATTGACATTGAAAGTTTTGGGGTCAGTCATGATGCGGTTGCGCCGCAATTTTACCGATTGATGAAGGATGATAAGAGTTTTGTTCTACTGACGGATACTGGCTATGTTAGCGATCGTATGGCAGGGATTATTGAAAATGCGGACGGGTATTTGATTGAGTCTAACCATGATATTGAAATCCTTCGTAGCGGAGCTTATCCTTGGAGTCTGAAGCAACGGATTTTATCTGACCAAGGACATTTGTCGAATGATGACGGGGCAGAAACCATGATTCGTACGTTGGGTTATCGCACTAAGAAAATCTATCTAGGTCATCTTAGCAAAGAAAACAATACCAAAGAATTGGCTCATATCACAATGGTCAATCAATTGGCACAGGCTGATTTGGCGGTTGAGCATGATTTTCATATTTGTGATACATCTCCAGATACGGCGACACCTTTAACAAATATTTAGGAAAAAGAATGCGAATTTTTTACTTAATGATTGGTTTTATTTCAGTAGGATTAGCCCTTTTGGGAGTTGCTTTACCGCTATTGCCGACACCCTTTTTTTGCTGCCGGTGATTGCATGCTTTTCACGCTCTTCCAAACGATTTGAAAAATGGCTATACCATACTAAGTTGTATCAAATCTATGTGGCGGACTTTCGCGAAACAGGTGCTATTGCTCGGGAGCGTAAAAGAAAAATTCTTATTTCCATTTATATTCTAATGGGAATTTCTATCTTCTTTGCACCTCTTATCTGGGTGAAGTTTGCTTTAGCTGCCTTAACCCTTTTTATGACGTATTATTTATTCAAAGTCATTCCAGATAAAGAATGAAAATTCATTTCATCTCTGGTGAACTTTTCCTATCAAATTCTTGGTATCGTTGGAGTATCAAGGATTTTTTTGATATAATAATAGAGAATTTGTTTTCTTTTTATACTCTGTGAAGATCTCTTCAAACTTCGTCGGATTTCACAGTCCGGATGACTGTGAGAGGTGGCAGAGAAGGAAAGCGAAGCATTTGTCAACCTTGCTGTACTCTTTGTTACTGACTTCGTTGATTACACCTGCGACCTCAAAAGCTCAAGTAGAGTTTTTGCCCCACCCGCAACTTGCTTTCTAGTTCCAATTGTCTGGGAGACAGCTGGAGGTGATTGTTAAGTTTTTTGAGTATTAAAAGAAAAAGTTCTTCTTGAAAGGAGAAAAAATGAGAGATTTACATAAAGTTTTGAGTCAGCAATTTGGAATTGTCTTCCAAGATGAAAAGTTGCTGGAGACAGCTTTTACACACACTAGCTATGCCAATGAGCACCGCCTCTTAAACATTTCACACAATGAGCGCTTGGAATTTTTAGGAGACGCTGTTCTGCAATTATTGATTTCGGAATATCTGTATAAAAAATATCCGAAAAAACCAGAAGGGGACTTGTCAAAACTTCGCTCAACCATTGTACGTGAAGAGAGTTTGGCTGGTTTTAGTCGAGATTGTCAGTTTGATCAATTTATCAAATTGGGTCGTGGCGAAGAAAAATCAGGTGGTCGCAATCGTGACACCATTCTCGGCGATTTATTTGAAGCCTTTTTAGGAGCTTTATTGCTAGATAAAGGAGTGGAAGCAGTCAAAAACTTCCTGTATCAAGTCATGATTTCAAAGGTAGAAGTTGGAGACTTTGAGCAGGTGGTTGATTACAAGACCAAGCTACAAGAACTGCTCCAAGTCAATGGTGATGTCGAGATTGTTTATCAAGTCATCTCTGAGTCTGGTCCAGCTCATGCCAAAGAATTTGCTGTAGCGGTATCTGTTGATGGCAGAACGGTTGGACAAGGGCAAGGACGTTCGAAAAAATTAGCAGAGCAGGAAGCTGCTAAAAATGCATTTGAAAAGGAAAGTCATTCATGTATTTAAAAGAAATTGAAATTCAAGGTTTCAAATCTTTTGCAGATAAGACCAAGGTAATATTTGATCAGGGAGTGACAGCAGTCGTTGGACCAAATGGCTCAGGAAAGAGTAACATTACTGAAAGCCTGCGTTGGGCACTGGGGGAGTCCAGTGTTAAAAGTCTCCGTGGCGGGGAAATGCCAGATGTCATTTTTGCGGGAACTGAGACTCGCAAACCACTGAATTATGCTTCTGTTATTGTCGTTTTGGATAATAAAGACCGTTTTATCCAGCAAGCTGCAGATGAGATTCGTGTGGAACGTCATATTTATCGCAGTGGGGATAGCGAGTATAAAATAGACGGCAAGAAGGTACGTTTGCGAGATATTCATGATTTGTTTATGGATACAGGGCTTGGGCGAGATAGTTTTTCCATTATTTCTCAAGGAAAGGTGGAAGAAATTTTCAATAGCAAGCCAGAGGAGCGCCGTGCCATTTTTGAAGAAGCGGCTGGCGTACTGAAATACAAGACGCGGCGCAAGGAGACTGAAAGCAAGCTCAGTCAAACACAAGATAATCTAGATCGGCTGGAAGACATTATTTATGAGCTCGATAGTCAAGTGAAGCCTCTTGAAAAGCAAGCTACGACTGCTAAGCAGTTTTTGAAATTGGATGAGGAACGCCGTGCTCTTTATTTAGATGTATTGATTGCTCAAATAAAGGGAAATAAAACACAGCTGAATGATACTGAAGAACGGCTTGTGGGGATTCAGCAATCTTTGTCTGCTTATTACAGCAAACGTGACCAGCTAGAGCAAGAAAATGCTCTTCTGAAAGAAAAACGCCATGATTTGCAGAAACAAATGGCAGATGACCAAGCGAGTTTGCTTGAATTAACACGCCTCATCAGTGACTTAGAACGCCAAATCGAAGTTTCCAAATTAGAATCTAGTCAAGCTGCCAACAGTCGGAAGGAAAACGAGGAACGCCTGCAAGGATTGACAGAAAAATTAGAGGCAGTCCAAACAGAATGGCAAGGAAAAGATGAGCAGTTGACTGATTTTGCTGTAAAATTGGAACAAAATCAACAAGCGATTCATAAATTAGAAGCTGAAATTGAGGCATTTTCGGATGATCCTGACCAGATGATTGAAAAGTTACGTGCTGAATTTGTCCAATTGATGCAAGAAGAAGCGGACTTATCCAATGACTTAACTGCTTTAGAAAGTCGCTTAGCCAACGAGTTACAATTATCTGAAAGCAAACAAGCAGAATTTGCTAAGTTAAAAGAAAATTTAAAGAATCTTCAAATCAACGAGCAAAGTCAACTGGAAGATTTAGAAACAGCTCGGCAGTCGGTTCAGCAGTTACTGACAGATTATCAGGCACAGCTAAAACAAGTTCAAGCTGTAAAAACGAATTATCAGCAAAACCAAACGGCAATGTTTGATTTAATGGATGATGTAAAAAATAAAAAGGCGCGTGTTGGTAGTTTAGAAGCTATTCTGAAAAATCACAGTCATTTCTATGCTGGGGTGAAAAGTGTTCTTCAAGAAGCAGAGCGCCTGGGCGGTATTATCGGTGCTGTTAGTGAAAAATTGAGCTTTGATTCGCATTACCAGACAGCACTTGAAATTGCACTTGGAGCAAGTAGCCAGCATATTATCGTAGAGGACGAACAAGCTGCGACACGAGCAATTGAATTTCTGAAACGCAATCGAACAGGACGGGCAACTTTTCTGCCACTGACAACGATTAAAGCGCGGCATTTACCAGATCATCATCAAGCAAGCATTGAAAAAAGCACAGGTTTTCTTGGTTTGGCTTCGTCTTTGGTGCACTATGATAAGAGTTTAGAGCATATTTTCCAAAATTTGCTAGGTACAACAGCCATTTTTGATACGGTAGAAAATGCGCGAGCAGCTGCTCGCAAAGTTCGGTATCAAGTACGAATTGTCACGCTAGATGGAACAGAATTGCGGACAGGCGGTTCTTATGCAGGTGGCGCTAATCGAAATAACAATACGATTTTCATCAAGCCGGAGCTAGACGCTTTACAAATGGAACTTTCTGAGAAGAATGCGACTTTAGCAGAGCAAGAAAAACAAGTGGAAGATTTGCACACGCAGCTAAGCCAAGCCAACAGTCTGTTAGAAGAAATAAAAGTAAGTGGTGAGGAAGCACGATTAGCAGAGCAAAAGGCTCAAATGGCTTATGAGCAAACGCATAAACAGGTTGAAAACTTATCCGAGCTCTTAGCGCTGCAAGAAAGAGAGCTATCTCGTGAAGTTCTTCCTGATATGGCGGAGCAAAAGGAACGATTGGTTAATCGCCTTGCAGAAATTGAGCAAGAGAAAACCGAAACAGAAGCAGAGATTGAGCAGATTAAGTCAGATAAAGATGCTGTTCAGGCACGTTTAGACAAGCTAACAGCCCACTTATCTGAGCTTCGATTGGTCCGTACCGAGCTGACGGGGCATCAGCGTTACGTTCAGACGGATCTCACACGTTTGTCCAATGAAAAATCTGAATTGGACAAAGAGATTTCAACTTTGCAATTTTTAATGGAGCAAAAGGAAGAGACCGCTTCAAAAGTGGATATTGCTGTTTTAGAAGAGCAATTAACACAGGCTATACAAGAAAAGACAGCTTT
>OGKB01000474.1_pt1 | contig 28881 bp, 21 predicted proteins | sample 1572351 | NCBI WGS metagenome assembly OGKB01 (sample SAMEA2582088, study PRJEB24529) | metagenome | biome: Human gut stool | place: China | collected 2011
TAATTTTTTACCATCTAGTTGTTTTTGAACCGTCTTTGTAATGGGCGTTTCAATTTCCACATCTTCTAATGGTAAGTCACGTAAAACTTCATAGCCCATCAGCATAGCAATTTCATTTACTAACTCACGAAAAGCCTTAGTAGAGGTATCCGTACGACGTAAGATAGACAATTTATGCTGAATGAGCGGATGTGCGATCACTTGAAATTTTTCCATGATTGGTTTTCCTTCTTTCAATTTATTCTTCTTATTATATCAAAAAAACATAAAAAAGGCTCGTGACAAACAAGCCTTTTCAAAGATTGTCAATTGCTTACAACCATTCATGGTATTTCTTAATATAAAGATGCTTCACAAACGTAATACTTGCCATATATAAAATCATGACAAGGATTAAGAATAAGAAATAAGTACCGTTTAATGGAGCCACTTTTAAAAGCGTAGCAAAAGGACCGTAGGGTAATAAGGTTACAAAGAACACGGCTGCTAGGGTTGTCATGACTACGGACAAAGCCGGCCTGCTTTGAATAAACGGCAGTTTAGGTGAGCGCAGCATGTAGATAACCATGGTTTGCGTCCACATGGACTCAATAAACCAGCCTGTTTGGAAAATGGTGATGAATTCGCTAGACATCCCATGATGATAAACAGAACCTGTCATCATCGGTGCAATGATAAAGAACAAAATCAAGAAGGTCATACAGTCAAAAATAGAACTGATTGGACCAATCCAAGCCATGAAGCGCGTGATGGATTTGGCACTCCAAATGCGCGGTTTTTGCAAAAATTCACGGTCGACATTGTCAAATGGCAAAGCGATACATGAAATATCATACACCAAATTTAACACAATCAGATGAATCGGTGCCATAGGCAAAAATGGTAGGAAAATACTTGAAATCAACAAGGAAAAGATATTCCCGAAGTTGGAACTGACTGTCATCTTGATATATTTGGTCATATTAGCATAGACTTTTCGACCTTCTACCAAGCCTTTTTCAAGCACCAACAAGTCCTTATCTAATAGGATAACATCAGCTGTTTCTTTGGCAATATCGACAGCTGTATCAACTGAAATCCCTACATCAGCTACTTTCATAGAAGGTGCATCATTGATGCCGTCTCCCATATAACCAACCTTGTGCCCATTTGCTTTCAGCTGCAAAATGATACGCGCTTTTTGGTCGGGAGATAATTTCGCAAAAACAGTTGTGTTTTCAACAACTTTACTCAATTCGTCATCCGACATCGTTTCAATCACAGAACCAAGTAGGATATGTTCTGCATCTAAGCCAACTTTCTCACAGACCGCTTCTGTGACTTTTTCATTGTCACCTGTCAAAATTTTGGTGGCAACACCATATTCTGCTAAAGCCTTGATAGCAGGCGCTGCAGAAGGTTTTGGCGGGTCAAGGAAAGCAAGATAACCCGTCAAAATCATATCAGACTCATCTTCTACTGTGTATTCATAGTCAGCATCTAAGTCTGAGCGATAGCTGACGCCCAGCACACGCAGTCCTTGTTCATTTAACTGTGCAACTTCTGCTAAAATTTCTTGACGAATTTCCTCTGTCAAAGGAAGGATTTCCCCTTTGTCTTCGACATAATTTGAAATGGCTAACATTTCTTCCAAAGCACCTTTTGTTACCATGCTAACGACATTTTCATCATCTCGAACCAGCACACTCATACGACGACGCTCAAAATCAAAAGGCAATTCATCAATTTTCTTAAAAGTTTGGTCCAAGTTCCGAACGATTTCATGCTTTTCAGCTTCTTTTTCTGTCCGATTGATAATAGCACGATCCATTAGGTTTTTTAGCCCTGTTTGGTAATACGAATTAAGATAAGCTCTGCGAAGAACGGCTAAATCAAGCTCTCCATGAATATCCAGCGGATATTCCAAGACAATCTCATCTTGCGTCAATGTACCTGTTTTATCCGTGCAAAGGATATCAATCGCTCCCAAATCTTGAATGGCATTGAGTTTCTTGATGACAACTTTTTCTTTTGCCATAAGAATAGAACCCTTAGCCAAGCTTGCAGTGATGACCATAGGCAGCATTTCTGGTGTCAAACCAACACCGACACTAAGTGCAAATACACCAGCCTCCAACCAATCTCCGTCTGTCAGACCATTGATGAAAAAGACAACGGGCACAAGTACCAGCATGAGACGAATGAGCAGCCACGAAATACTGTTCATTTCCCGCTCAAATGAAGTTGGTTCGTCATACGTATTGAGCGTTTGCTCAATAGCACCCATCTTGGTATCATCTCCAACAACCAGAACAAGAGCAATGGCACGACCAGAGATTACATTGGTTCCCATAAAGGCAAGTGCTTCAGACTCAAGCAAGCTATCTGCCTCTTTTTCCTCACATTTATCCAGCGCCATTTTTTCAACAGCATCACTTTCACCTGTCAAACCTGACTGTTGCACAAAGAAGTCGCGCGAATCTAAGATTAGCACATCTGCTGGTAGCATATCTCCTGCACTCAAGCGGATAATGTCTCCTACTACTAATTCTGTAATCGGAATTTCTTGCTCTTTTCCCTCACGGACGACTGTCACTGTATTGACAATCATACGTGAAAGATTGCTGGCTGCTTTGTCGCTCCGCAATTCTTGCACAAAGCGAATACTACCAGACAACAAGACAAGGACAACAATGATGATAAATGTCGTCGGATCTTCTTGCCCAGGCTTTGCCAGCCAAACATTGGTCACCAAGGATACCAATGCAATGAGTAAGAGAATGACGGTAAAAGGATTGATAATGGATTCATAAATTTTTTTAAAAATTGAATCTTCTTGCCCTTTTGTCAATTCATTTTCACCATATAAGTCGCGATTTTCTTCAACTTGCTCTTCTGTCAGTCCTGCTCTGGAAGTGTTGAAAAAGGTCATCGTGTCCCCTACAGACATACGAAGAGCATCTGTTAATCTTTCTTTTGCTGTTTTCACTGATTTTCTCCTCTATCTAAGACGCATCCAAGCAATAAAATAACTGCACACAGCTTTTTGCTCAGGTGTCGTTCATTTGCTAGAGTCGATTCCAAAGGGAGCATGAGGAATGCTCAGATATGGCAATCGACTGGTTTTCTGTTGACTCGGGTGATCATCATTTGGCATATTCCTCACTCCTTTCCCTTGCGGTTTTCCTTTTAAAAAATCAGTTCAAAACAATAAAATCCTACCATGAAAAAACATGGCAGGACTGTATGTCTTGTGTTACCGTTCAAGCTTTAACTCCATAGGGCGGTGAAATGACATTAGTCGAAACCTTAGCGATCTCAACTGCTAACCAACGCGTAGTGTCTCCACTACTTTGCGGTAGTCATCCGTATCCCTATGGTAGCCTCACCTACCGATTTTTCATACTAACTATACTCCTCTTAAGAACGATTGTCAACCCAAAATGGCTGTTTCTGAAAATTTCTTTTCATTCTTATTGCGGCAAACAATGCACGATTCTCTTGCAAATCTCTTCTACTAAGGGTTTTGGTGTTGCAATATTTAATCTTGCATGCAACTCCCCCTCTTTTCCATAGTCACTTCCTCGATTGAGAATGACTTTGGCTTGGTCATGCAACAAAGTAAAAAGTTCATCATCTGTCAAACCATAATCGCTAAAATCAAGCCAAATTAGATAAGTTCCTTGTGGTTTCATAACTTTTAACCGCGGAGCTTCTTTGCCAAAATAATCCACCGCAAATTGAATATTTTCTTCTAAAACATCTTTTAATGCTACTAACCAAGGTTTTCCATAGCGATAGGCCGTTTCTGTCGCAATATAACCTAGGCTTGACACTTCGTGATGATTATTTGCCAACTGGCGTCGTTGAAATTGTGCACGTAATAAAGGATTTTCAATAATGGCATAGGAATTTTTGGTCCCTGCAATATTAAAAGTCTTGGTAGCACTGGACAGTATAATGGCAAGTTCTTTAAAATCAGGTGAAATGGTATTAAAGGAAACATGCTCATGACCAAACAAGGTCAAATCTTGATGAATCTCATCTGATACCAAGATAACCTGGTGTTTTTGACAAAGGTGACCAATTTTTTCCAAAACCTCCCTTTCCCAGATACGTCCTCCGGGATTGTGCGGACTGCAAAGAAGGTACAATTTCACATTATTTTCGACAATATCCTTTTCCAATTGTTCAAAATCAATTTGAAACAAACCATTTTCTTCTTTGAGAGAATTAGATACCAATTTTCGATTGTTTAAGCGAACGCTACGAGCAAAAGGTGGATAAACAGGAGAATTGATTAAAACAGCGTCTCCCTCTTTGGTAAAGGCTTGAATCGCAATGGAAATAGCTGGCACGACACCTTCTACAAAAACGATATCTTCCTTATCAAACGAATACCGATGTTCGCTCTTTTCCCAATCCAACACCGCTTGGAGTAGCTCATCACTCGCATAAGTATAGCCATAAACCAACTGCTCTGCATAGTCATGAATCGCTTGTTTTACTTCCGGCATGACCTCAAAATCCATATCTGCAATCCATGCCGGCAGTAATTGAGGATCAGTCTCTGTCTCTTTCCACTTATAAGTGTGATGAGATAAGCGGTTCGGTGCTGTTTGAAAATTGTATTTGCGCATATTATACCTCCAAAGCAAATTTTAAATCTGTGATTAAGTCTTGGCTGTCTTCGATTCCAATGGATAAACGCAACAAGTCATCTGTTAAACCGTAGGATTTCCGCACTTCTGCTGGAATATCTGCATGCGTTTGTGTCGCAGGATAGGTAATCAAGCTTTCTACACCACCTAAGCTTTCTGCAAATGTAAAGACTTTTAGTGTGTTTAACAAATGCGGAATAACTGCTTCATCCTTGACTTTAAAGGAAATCATACCGCCTTTTCCCGGATAGAGAACCTCTTTTACTGCTGGCGAATCTTTCAAAAAAGCTGCTACAGCTTGTGCATTTTTTGTTGAACGCTCCATACGTAGAGACAAAGTTTTCAAACCTCGAAGCAAGAGATAACTATCAAATGGAGACAAAACAGCTCCTGTCGTATTGAGATTGTAGAATAGATTCTCATAAAGCTCTTTGTCACTCGTCATAAGAGCACCAGCCAGAACGTCATTATGTCCTCCTAAATACTTGGTCGCCGAATGCAGCACAAGATCCGCTCCATTTTCCAAAGGACGTTGATAGATTGGAGTATAAAATGTGTTATCTACAATAACCTTTGCACCTTTTGCATGAGCTTTTTCTGCAATAGCCGCAATATCAAACTCAAGCATTAACGGATTCGTCGGGGTTTCTAGATACACCACATCTATATCCTCTGTTAAAGCCGCAAGTAATTCTTCTTCCGTATTTGCATATGTAAAGTGAAAGCGCCCTTCTTGCTCCACTTGATGAAACCAGCGAAAAGAACCGCCATAAATGTCACGAACTGCTAGAACCTTGCTTCCAACTGGAAAAACACTAAAAGCCAAAACAATGGCGCTCATTCCTGAGCTCGTAGCTAATGCATAATCCGCATGCTCAATGGCTGCTAACGTCTTTTCCAAGCTGCTTCGCGTTGGGTTTTTCGTGCGCGTATAGTCATATCCAGTGGATTTTCCAAATTCTGGATGCTGATAGGTCGTTGAAAAATGCAAAGGTGTTGTCAAGGCACCTGTTGCTTCATCCGTTTTAATACCAGCATGAGCTAAAATCGTGTCTAATTGTAACTTTTTATCCATAATAAATGACCTCCATAAGATAAGAGCGGAATCAAGCAATTCTTATATTTTCTAAGTGATTCTATTGTATCATCTTACGAAAGCACTGTGTTTTGTTCTTTTCAAGACCTAAATATAGTTTTAAACTATACTGACTATTCAAAAGATTATAGAACTTGATTGCAAGAATAGCTATTTTCATTATAGCTTAATTTTTATAAATTTTCTACAATATTAAAAAGTCTTTCGGCCTTTTAATGAATATGAAATTTTTGACGTAAGGTTTGAGCTTTCTCACCGATAAAGCGATCTAACAAACGGACTCGCAAAGCCATTGCTCCATAAATAGCCATGCCCAAGCCACCGATGATAACCAAATAAAGCATACTAGAAATGCGTCCACTTGGATGAAAGACAAATCCAAGTACGACTTCCACAATGGCAATCAAAAGAGCCATAACTGCCGTTAAAATTCCAATCAACAAACTCCGTTTGAAGAGAATGGTTTGATTGAGCCCAGTTACTTGACGAATGTGTTGGTACATCAGAATGATTGGAACAATAAGTCCAATAGTAGTCGCCAGCAAGGGGCCGTAAGCTCTGAACAGATAAATAAATGGAATTTGCAAAATGAGCTTAACAAGAACTCCATAACCAAAATAGATAATTGCTTTACGATTTTGGAAAAGCGCCTGAATCATTGGCGATAAGACAGTATAGACGCCAAGAATAATCGTCTGTAACATAGCAAAAATGAAGAGCCCCAAGGCCAAACTATCTGGTCGTCCGTAGAAAATCGTGTATAATGGCCGCGCTACTAAGACAGAACCAATCGTTGCTGGTAAAAGAAACAGCAGTAACATACTCAAATTATCTTGAACTAAGCGCGCAGCCGCCTTTAAATCACCTTTGACATAGTTTTCTGTCAGCAAGGGAATCCCCACACCGCCGATCGAAGTTGCTACTGCAATCAAAATCATGGTAATCTTATTTGGATTGGCAGAGAAATAACTGAACATAACCACCAGCTGAGAATTACTATAATTGGTGAACCATTTCATCGTATTGATAAATGTCATCTGGTCAATGATTTGGAAAAGCTGAATAGCAGAACCTGTGATGATAAAAGGAATGGCTTCACGAATCGTATCCACCAGCAAAGCACGGCTGTTGATTTCAGCACTATTAGCCGGTTTGTGTAAGATAGATGTCAAGAGATTGGTTTTCCAAAGAAAATAAACCAAAACCGCCATACTAGCAAACATACCGACAAAGGCTGCAAAAGTAGATTGGGTCACTGCAGCAACATAATCTTTAGTGCCCAATTTCATAATGAAGAATGTTGCAAGCAACATCCAAATCACACGAATGACTTGTTCAGCAATCTGGCTCATGGCATACGGTTTTAAATTGTTAAAACCTTGGAAAAATCCACGAATAACACTCATGGCTGGAAATACTAGCACAGCCCACGACAAACTTTGCATGACCGGAATCAGCTCTTTCCCAACTCCTGATACACGCGCAAAGAACGGTGATAAAAGATACATCACAACTGCAAAAATGACCCCCAACAAGAGCATGAATTTCAAAAATTCACGAATGAGAGTAAAACTATGATCTTTTTGATCCATCGTATTGTACTTGGCGACTTGCTTGGCGACTGCAACTGGAACTCCTGCCGTAGAAATCAGAAGAAACCAAGCATAAATATTGTAGCCCATAGTAAACAATCCATTGGCTTCTGCACCGTGTTTCCCCATCCAGATATACCAAGGAATGATATAAATTGCCCCTAAAAAGCGGCTGATAAAGTTACTAGCTGTCAGCCAAGCTGTTCCTAGCAGCATTTGTTTTTGTTGATTTGTTGTTTGTTGGTCCATACATAACCTCTAAAAATAGTCTCATCTTATTATAAACTTTTCCTTTCCGCTTGTAAAACCTCGCCATTAAGTTTACAATAGAAGTATGATAACAATTGAAAACGCATTAAACATTTTAAAAAACGATCACAATTTCCGCGAGATTATCGACAAGGGACAATATTTTTATCATTATCGTGATCTTGTTTTTGAAAAAATCAGCTACGACAGCCGTGAAGTGGATGCTTCCACTCTTTTCTTTGTCAAGGGTGACAATTTTAAAAAAGAATTCTTGGAAAAAGCAGTGACAGCGGGTCTACAGCTTTATATCAGTGAAATGGATTTTGAAGTGGGAATTCCTGCTCTCATAGTCAATGACGTAAAACAAGCCATGAGCCTTCTTGCCATGGAATTTTATGGCAATCCACAAGACAAACTCAAATTGCTCGCTTTTACAGGAACCAAAGGAAAGACCACTTCTGCTTATTTCGCCTATCATATCCTCCAACAAAGTTACAAGCCAGCTCTCTTGTCTACCATGAACACGACGCTCGACGGAGAGCACTTCTTCAAATCTGCTTTGACAACACCGGAAAGCTTGGATTTGTTCAAAATGATGGCGACAGCTGTTGAAAATGGACGGACTCATCTCATCATGGAAGTTTCCAGTCAGGCTTATCTGAAAAAGCGGGTTTATGGTTTGACCTTTGATGTTGGCGTTTTCCTCAATATTAGTCCTGATCACATCGGACCAATTGAACATCCAACATTTGAAGACTATTTTTATCATAAGCGACTCCTCATGGAAAATAGCCGAGCTGTTGTCGTTAATAGCGAAATGGACCATTTTGAAGTTTTGGCTGAGCAAGTTGCTTCCATGGAGCATGATTTCTACGGACAGCATTCAGACAATCAAATTCATCATTCGCAAGCCTTTTCTTTTGAAACAAGCGGAATCCTCACAGAAAAATTTGACATTCAGCTAATCGGACGTTTTAACCAAGAAAATGCACTTGCTGCTAGCCTTGCCTGTCTACGCTTAGGTGCCACTATTTCTGATATAAAAAAAGGCATTGCTGCTACGCGTGTCCCTGGACGTATGGAAGTGCTGACCCAACAAAATGGTGCCAAAGTGTTTGTGGATTACGCACACAATGGTGTCAGTCTCGCCAATCTCCTATCGGTTGTGCAAGAGCATCAAAAAGGTAGGATTGTTTTGGTGCTCGGTGCAACTGGAAATAAAGGAGAAAGCCGTCGCAAAGATTTTGGTCTACTAATCAATCAACATCCAGAATTGACCGTTATCCTGACAGCAGATGATCCAAATTACGAAGATCCAATTGCCATTGCCAAAGAAATTGCTTCTTACATATCCTTTGATGTTGATATGATTGCTGACCGCGAAGAAGCTATTAAAAAAGCCCTTGGCTTAACTAGTAAAGAAGGCGATGCTGTCATTCTAGCAGGCAAAGGCGCTGATTGCTACCAAATTATCAACGGAGAAAAAGCAGACTATCTAGGTGATTATGCCATCGCTGAAAAATATTTATAGAAAATAATAAAGGTCGAGACAAACGTTTTCGACCTTTAATTATTTAAGAAAATTTATACTAGCAAGGAGAGATGAGCACAATTCTTCAGAAATCAAAATCTTGCTTTATGACTTTACTTTCTCCAACTAATCAAAACATACATCAGACTTGACCCAAACATATCTGCAAGTGCATGCACGAGGAAGAATGGTAAGAGGTTTTTAACCTTATATTTGTAAAGAAAATAATAGAGAATTCCAAAGCCAACACCAATTGTCAGTGCCCAGAGCATTCCTTGATAGGTATGGAAAGAAACGCGAATAATCGTCGAATAAAGAAGAACCCACCACTTATATTTATCTTTCACTGAGGTCAATAAACCTAAGAAGAAAAATTCTTCATAGAAGCCATTGAGCAAAGCATAGAGAATAGCCATAGGTGTCAAATCAATAAATTTGCGGAAAATTTCCGTCAAATCAATATATTTCCACAATTGCGGATCAAAATAATTGTATTCTCCGCTAAGGGTCGTCACTGTATCCGCGAGAATCCCCATAACCGCAAAGATAAATGGAACCCAAAAGAGTACAGACCACGATAAACGAATTGGCAACTGCTTAAAGTCAAAACGGCGAAGTATTAAATAGGCTATCGTCAAAGCTAACATGAGAAGCTGCAATTCTAAATTACTGGAATAAGCTGCTCCGTCACTTGCTGTTTTACTAGCTGTATCTGTTACTGCTGCCGTAGTGGACGGTGACAAGCTCGCAAGATAAAGTTCTGTTGAACGATAAATAAATTGTCCAAACAACAGAGCTGTCACAATGACAATATCAAACCATTTCAAATACTTCAACGGCTGAGACGGACGAATTTTTGCTAAAAGATTCACGATACATTCCTTTCATGAAATGATTTAGTGACTACCAAATCTTGCTAAACTTAAACCTTATACTTATAAATCTATCAAATAAACCTTAAAATTTTATTATTCTAAGGTTTATCTAATGCTTTCTTTACACGAAAGGTCAATGTTTCCTTATCAAAATCCAATTTTAATTCATATTTCCCAGTCTCGTTAGGCGCAATATAACCTAAAATCACTAGAGTATCTACAAAAATATCACGCCGTTTCTGCATCAGCTCAGTTTTGCGACCATATTTTAAGAGGAAGGTCGTCATATATTTTAAAGCATACTCAGGATTCACATCTCCTACCAAATCATAGAACTTTTGTTGCTGATTGGTCAATGGATATTGTTGTTTCAACCTATAAAAATAATTGGAAAGCGTCAACTGCTCTCTGAGAAAATCCGTTTTTTCTACTAAAATAGCTTGGTTTGTTTGATTGGTTAAATGCGTCTCAAAACGCATATTCAGCAATTCTTGATAAAGAGGACTGTCATCTCGCACAAAGACTTCCTGATCCAAAGACAAATCCGTCACATTTTCCAACAGAGGAACGCTTTGACGATAGCGTTTATTTTCCCGAAGTACATATCCAGCTTTGATATATTCCTCCATGGAGCGATCAATATTGGAAAAGTTTGCAAATTCGCACTTTATCTCTCGCAAAGTAACATCATCATGTCGGTCTAAATAATTTATCAATTCATGAAAAAAAGGCTGACGTGTTAAACGACTGGGATTGATTACTTTAATCATCTAATCTTCCTTTATAAACTAATTTTTCGGATTGAGCCAATTGGCTAGGATTGGTTCCTGGCTGATGAAGAGGAACTGCTAAACCTAACTCTTTGTAATACTGCTGCCAAAAAGGAGCTATTTCCTCTTTTTCATCACCGAACTGCATAGGAATGGTTTCAAAAATGGGGAGGATTTCTGCAATATATTCAGAACAATAAAAGCCTGTCGTATCTGGATAAAAGCTATTATTATAAGGTTTATAAAGGTGTTGCTCTGCTCTTTTCCAGACAGCTTTTACATCTATGTCAGAACAAGCATAAACAGCATAACATTCATCAACCTGTAAAAATTGATCTATCGGTTCTTTAATGACACCGCGCTTGCTTGTCGCATGGTAAATCCAACCAGCAAAGAAGATTGCCACATGGTTATACCAACCAGTTGATCGCTGAATGGCCTCTGCTATATCAGATTGACTGGATACAAAAATTAAATCTCCATTTTGTAAATCTTGAATCTTCATAGAACTATTGTATCAAAAAAGGAGCCGAAACTCCTTTTTCTTCCAAATTTTTATCCATTAAAACTTTCAGTCAATTGTGGTACAACTTGTTTTTTACGAGAAACCGCACCAGCAAGGAAAGCATGATTATTTTCAAGTGTGAAATGGAAAGCTGCTTCCACTTTATCCATATTGCCTCCAAGTGCAAGGATTTCTGAGTTAGAATTGATAATATCGGTAATCATCAAAACGAAGTCAGAATAACCATTAGCCGCATTTGTTTTTTCAATAGCTACTTCCAGTTCAGCCTGACGTTCTAAGACTTCTGCAATATCAACTGTGTTGACCTGTGCCACACGAACTTGATTTCCGTTTAATTCAAATGTTTTAGCATCAATATCAATCAGTTCTTCTGCTGTTTTGCTGGCTAAGTTCGTTCCAGCTTTAAGCATAGCCAAACCGTATTCTTCCAAATTCACACCAGCCAATTCAGCCAATTCTGGCGCAATGACTTTGTCACTTGGATGTGTAGTTGGTGATTTCAAAAGAAGGGTATCTGAAATCAAACCGGAGAGCATCAGACCAGCCAGTTCTTTTGGTACAGCTACACCAGCTTCTTTAAACATGCGGTAAACGATAGAAGAAGCTGAACCGACAGGCTCCAAACGCATATACAATGGACTTGCCGTTTCAAAATTCGCTACACGGTGATGATCCACAACGCCATACACTTCTACTTCTGCAATGTCAGAAATAGATTGTTGAAATTCATTGTGGTCTGTTAAAATGACTTGCTCAACTCCTTCTGCCTTTGCAGATGTCACCACACGCGGTGCTTTTACACCAAAAGTATCCAAAACAAAAGCTGTTTCTTCATTTGGCTCTCCCAAAGCAACCGCTTCTGTATCCAATCCATAAGCCTCACGTGCAAGGTAGGCAAAGGCTACAGCTGAACCAATCGCATCTGAATCTGGATTTTGATGACCGAAAACTAAAATTTTAGACATGATAGTACCTCATAAACTTTTTATACACCCTATTTTAGCACAATTTTAAGATTTTCACAAAGAGAGTAATAGAAAAGCACCCAATTGTCAGCTTTTGTGGCTAACTCCTTGAGTGCTCATCAACATTTCACTTTTTGTATCAACTATTGTGTACGCGGTTCATGTACTCGGTATAGGATTCTGTTTTCATAAGCTCTTTAGCATTTTTTACTCGGTCAGCAGTTGGTGGTTTTATGCCTTCTAATGGATAAGGAATACCCAATTCACGCCATTTGAATTCTCCCATTGTATGATACGGCAGCACTTCAAATTTATCAACTGTTTTTAAGGTTTTGACAAACTCACCTAACTCTTTTAAGTCGTCATCACGGTCTGTCAAAGTCGGAACCAAAACATGACGAATCCACATTGGAACACCTTTATCAGATAGATATTTTGCACATTCCAAAATATTCTTATTGGTATGCCCTGTCACAAATTTATGCTGGGCATCATTGATTTCTTTAATATCCAGCAACACTAAATCTGTCACTTCAAGCAGGCGATCAAAAACTTTGAGATACTCTGGTGTATTACGGAACGGCATCGCACAAGTATCTAACGTACAATGAATTCCCAATTCTTTAGCTTTGGTAAAAAGTGCAATCACAAAATTAATCTGCAAAAGAGCTTCACCACCACTTACTGTAATCCCACCTTTTTTACCCCAAAAGCCACGATAACGAAGCGCTTCTTGCAAAACGTCTTCAACCGTTCGCTCTCTTGAATTATTGGTTTCCATTGCCCATGTATCTGGATTGTGGCAATATTGGCAACGCATTTTACAACCCTGTAAAAAGACAATGAAACGGATACCAGGCCCATCAACAGCTCCAAAACTTTCAGTTGAATGGACCATACCTGTTACTTTTCCATAATCAATGACTTCTTTTTCCATCGTCTTATCCTCTTGAAAACGTTTTATACTATTATTATAACACTTCTTTTCTAGATAGAGGGACAATTTGTCTATTTTTTAGAAAATAATCTGTTTTTCAGTTTCATTTTCAATGTTTTTCAAAAAAACGAGAGAAGTCTAAAACTCTCTCGTTTATCATCTATCCCTTTAATCAATCCATTACTTTCTTTCGCCAAAGGAGGGTTGCGCTTAGGATGACAAGCCCTACAATAGCCACTTCAGCGCCTGTTGTTCCTGTAGATGGTAAAATTCTCTTTTTAGTTGGTTTATCATCTCTATTTGGTGAAGTTGTGCTGTCACCAGAAGGTTTTGGCTCAGTTGGTTGAGTCGGCGTCGTGTCATCTTTTTTCTGACTAAAGTCAAGCTGTGCAATGACGGGATCATGGTCTGATGCCCGACCGTGTTCTTCCATGAAAGAAGCATTAATGTGAACTGGTGAGAACACTGTTTTATCAGCAATATTTTTTGAAACAAAGATATTGTCTAAACTTTGATTGCTACCACGGTAAAAATAAGAATAGCGATCTGCTGCGTCGTGATTCAGCATCATATTGACTAATTCATTACCAGCCACTGCTTTGGCAGTTTCTGAAAATTCAAAGTCATTAAAGTCACCAGTCAAGACAAACTTCAAATTAGGATTTTGCTTCAAACCTTCTTTTACAAAAGCATTCAACAACTTAGCTTGTTCAATCCGTTGTGCCAATGTATTTTGTACTGCTGGTTGTTTAGAACCATATACTGCATCATCACCGAGTTTGGATTTCAAATGATTGGCAATCACGACAATATGCTCGCCCTTAAATTCAAACTCTGCTGCTAAAGATTTTCGAACTTTCGTAAAGGCTGGATTGGTTGGATCGATCCTTGTAGGATTTTTCACCAAATGCCCATCTTTGAAGGCAGCTGCTTCTGTGCTACTTCCTGCTTCACGCTCAACTAACTTCACTCGTTGAGGATTATACAAGTAAGCCACACGAATATTGGAGCCCGGCTTTCCACCATCTTCTCCATCAACAGGGGCGACTTCGGTATATTTGTATTCTTTGCCACCTAATTGTTTAATTTTAGCAGCCAGTTTTTCACCGCTTTGCACACCGCTGACAGTACCATCATTAACGCTTCCATTATTGTCTTGAACTTCTATGAGTGTGATAATATCTGGACTATGGATTTCATTGATAAAGGATTTGGCAATTTTCTCCACTTTTGCGTCAGGTGTTTCACCCGCTGCATTGTTCGCCGAGAAGTTTTCAATATTGTAAGAAGCAATCGTCAGTTTATCTTCACTTGGATAAATCTTAGAAACCTCTCTTTGTAGACCGCCATCTTGCAGATCTGGCAACTTCGTTGGCTCCAACTTATAAACCTTGCTGCGATAAGTTACAACACCAGAAACATCTTCATTAAAGTAATCTTTAGCTTTTGCAATATATTTATTCCCAACATAAACGGGGATAGTTGCTGTATTTTGGACATTAGGGCGAAGGTTGACACCACCGATATTATTGAGCGGCAGCGCTTGATAACCATTCGGCAAGAGATAAATATCTCCTCGATATTGTGGGCCAAGCACACGAGGTTTTTTCACTGTTGTCAACATACCCTCCAGACTTTCCCAATAATCCAATGCATCATGTTCTGGATCATAAGTAGTCGGAGTATTATCCACGATATCTTTTGGCATACGATCTGAAATATTAACTGGTTCTGGTAGTGCGGCTGTACCGTTTTTCGTTACCTTAGAAGCAAACAATTGTGTTACAGTTAAGCTGTCAGTTGGTTTACGGAAAGTTTGCCCCGGACGGACGCTGAGCGACTCCATGTAACCTTCTTTAACTTCACCTTCAATCGTCAATCGGTCTCCAACAGCTACTTTTTCCTTTGAAACTACATAGATAGCATCTGAAGTCTTTGTGTTCCCGTCAACTTTGATGTCTTGTGCATAAAAGCCATATCGATCCGTTTTAGTGACGACTACATTTGACACGCGCACCTTTTTCCCATTATAAGGCGATTCATGTGCTTCGCCTTGAATTTGACCAATATTAGCTACCTCGGTAAATTCCGAAGCAGCGGCTCTTGCTTCACTGCTTGAAGCTTCTGTCTTAGGTGTTTCTTCGCTTGTGCTACTTGGCTCATTCGTACTACTCGTACTGCTTGCTGAACTTTCAGAAGTTGTTTCTGATGATTGCGACTGAGTTGTCGAAGCAACAGAACTAGACTTTGAAGTCGTTGTTACAGAAGTTTCTGAACTTGAAGAGCTCGCCTCATTTGCCTGAACAATAGGACTTAGAACGCTACTAGCTAACAAAATAGCTGTCGCAAACAATACAGGCAATTGTTTTGAAGTTTTTTTCATATATTCTCCTTTACATCATAATTTGGAAATCAAATTTCCTTGAGATGTATTTCTACCGTAATTATTATAAATAAAACAGAAGGATAATGCAAACGCTTTCTCTTCAATTTTAAAAAAATCGGCTGAACAATTCAGTCGATTTTAGGATTTATTGCTACATTTAGTGTTTATTTACAATAATTGCCAAACTTTCATAAGGTCTTAAGGTTACAACTGCTGCTGTTTGAGCTTCTTCATAATTAGAAAGGAGCACTTCGCCATTTTGATACTCTGGTAAAATATCTATCGTAATCGGATCTGGATAGAAGTTATTGAGTACCAGAAGTTTTTCGGCCCCCAATTGACGCTCGAAAGCATAAACTTGCTGACTGTCTTCATAAACTGGTCGATAGCTGCCTTCGGCAATAATAGGAAGCTCCTTACGAAGGGCAATCAGTTTTTGATAGAAAGTGAAAATCGGGCCTTGGATCTCATTTTCAACATTGATTTCAGGATAAGATTTCCCAGCTTTGAGCCAAGGGATGCCTGTCGTAAAGCCAGCATTCGCTGAATCATCCCACTGCATAGGAGTGCGAGAATTATCACGAGATTTGGCCTGAATAATTGCAAAAGCTTCTTCTAGTGTTTTGCCTTGCTCCAGCAGCATCTGATAGGCATTGATAGACTCTACATCCACATAATCTGCCATAGAGTCATAGTCTGGATCCACCATGCCAATTTCTTCTCCCATATAGATATACGGCGTGCCGCGAGACAGATGAATACTGGCCGCAAGCATGGTTGCTCCTTCATTACGAAAATGCTGAACATCAACAAAACGATTTAAGGCACGTGGCTGGTCGTGGTTGTTCCAAAATAGAGCACTCCAGCCATCATGGTCACTCATTTCCTTGCCCCACGTATGGAAAAGACGCTTGAGTTCCTCGAAATCAAATTTTTTCAAGCTCCATTTTTGACCATTTTCATAATCCACCTTCAAATGATGGAAATTGAAAGCCATAGACAATTCGTGACGTGCCGGATCTGTATAGAGAATGCAGTTTTCAATAGTAGTCGCACTCATTTCTCCGACAGTTATAAATGAGTCAGCCTGTCCGAAAGTCGCTTCATTCAGCATGTGCAGGTAGTCGTGTACAATGGGCTTGTCCGTATAGGCAGGCTTACCATCATTTTCCGGACAGTTTTCCAACACCTCATCTTTTCCAATCAGATTGATGACATCAAAGCGAAAACCTTTGACACCCTTGTCTCGCCAAAAATTGACAACTTTGAAAAGTTCTTTGCGGACATGAGGATTGCGCCAGTTGAGATCAGCCTGCGTCACATCAAAGAGGTGCAGGTAATACTTGCCCGTTGTTCCAAAAGGCGCCCAGGCGCTGCCGCCAAACTTAGACAGCCAGTCTGTCGGCTCATCACGCAGAAAGAAAAAATCTTGGTAGTACGGATCGCCAGCTAAAGCTTTTTGAAACCATTCATGCTCGGTCGAGCAGTGATTTAAGACCATGTCCAGCATGAAGTCAATGCCGTGCTCACTTCCGACTTGGACCATCTCTTCAAAGTCAGACATCGTCCCAAAAAGAGGGTTGACAGCCGTATAATCTGAAATATCATAACCATTATCACGCTGCGGGCTGGGATAGAAAGGATTGAGCCAGACCATATCCACTCCTAATTCTTTGAGGTAAGGAATTTTCTCAATAATGCCTTGAAAATCTCCTATCCCATTGCCGGTCGTATCTTTAAATGATTTTGGATAAATTTGATAGACGACTTTTGTCTTATCTAATGCCATTTGTCTTCCTTTTCTATTTCTAAAAGAAAGAGGCGGGGCTTACGCTCCTCCCCTTTATCGTTACTTTTATTCTTTGCTACGAGCCTTTGTGCCTCTCGTTAAGAGATTGCTGCTTGGATTTCCAGCAGTGAGGCAAATGGATTACTGAGATAAACTTGTCTATTCGTTAGATAAAATCCTGCTCATCATAGCTCGTATCAAACATTTTACCCGATTCGAGTAGCTGTCATCAGCTTATCTCCACGTTCGACAGTCCGCGGTAATGTTCTCTGTTCATCAGCCTGAAATTGCTCTTGATTTGTGATAATCACAGGTGTTTCAGTCACTAAGCCAGCTTCCTGAATAGCTGCTATATCAAAACTAACCAGTTTCTGACCTACGCTCACTCTGTCTCCTTGAGCTACATGAGCTTCAAAGCCTTTGCCATCGAGATTAACTGTGTCCATACCGATATGCATGAGTAATTCGGCACCTTCATCTGACACGATTCCAACAGCATGATTGGTTGGGAAAAGCACTGATACCGTCCCGTTCACAGGGGCCACCAGTTCTCCCTCACTTGGAAGAATGACAACTCCTTGTCCCATCACGCCTTGAGCAAAGACAGGGTCGGTTGCTTGGCTTAATTCTTTGACTTCCCCAGCCAGTGGGCTAGCAATTTCTGCAAAATCTACTTTTGGAGCGGCTTCTTTTGCTTCGTCAATGGCTTCAATTTGCGGTGATTTGACACTTTCATCTTCTGTCTTTGTAAACATGCCTGTCTTGCGGAAGAAGAAAGTCAAAATCATCGGTACTGCAATAGCTACTAACATAATAAGGAAGAATGGAAGCATGTATTTAGCTTGGATAGATAAGATACCTGGAATTCCACCGATTCCGATAGCATTGGCTGTTACGTTAAAGGTTACGGATAAGAGACCTGCGATAGAAGAACCAATCATCCCTGCCACAAATGGGTAGACATACTTCACATTGACCCCGAAAAGTGCTGGTTCTGTAACACCTAGATAAGCAGAAATCGTTGCTGGCAGAGAAATCTGTGCTTCACGTTCATTATGACGGTTCATCAGATAGTAAGCAAATACAGCTGAACCTTGAGCGATATTGGACAAGGCAATCATTGGCCATAGCGCCGTACCGCCTGTATCTGCAACCAGCTGTGTATCAATGGCATTGGTCATGTGGTGCAGACCAGTGATAACAAACGGAGCATAGAGAGCACCAAATATCGCACCAAAAAGCCATTTAACAGGACCAGTCAGACCAGCAAGCACCGCTGTTGACAGCCATTGTCCAAGTGTCCAACCAATTGGACCAAGGACTGTATGCGCTAGAATCAAGGCCGGAATCAAAGATAAGAATGGCACAAAAATCATGGACACAACTTCTGGAATGCGTTTGCGCCAGAAGATTTCAAGATAAGATAGCGACAATCCTGCAAGCAGAGCTGGAATAACTTGTGCTTGGTATCCAATTTTTCTAACTGTAAAGAAGCCAAAATCCCACACCCAGTTTTTAGCAATTTCTGAAGCCGGTGTGCTAGCTACTGAATAAGCATTGAGCAATTGTGGTGACACCAAACAGATCCCAAGAACAATTCCCAAAATCTGGCTGGTTCCCATTTTACGAGAAACAGACCAAACAATACCAACCGGTAAGAAGTGGAAAATCGCTTCACCCGGTAGCCACAAGAATGAGTTTACCCCGCTCCAGAACTGTGATACATCCACAATTGTATTGTAAATCGGAGTACCGTCTTTAGCAAACTGAGCAACACCGTCAACCATTTTTTGACCGAGTGCCTGAATCTGTACACCTTCCAGAATATTGCGGAAACCGAGAATCAGCCCCCCAACGATAATGGCTGGAATAATTGGAGTGAAAATTTCCGCCAGCATTGTCATGACACGTTGTACTGGATTCTGATTGCTTTTGGCAGCAGCTTTGGCTGCTTCTTTTGATACTCCTTCAATCCCTGAAACAGCTGTAAAATCATTGTAGAAAATCGGCACATCATTTCCGATAATGACTTGAAACTGCCCTGCATTTGTAAAAGTTCCCTTTACAGCTGGAATGGCTTCAATTGCTTTTACGTCTGCCTTCTTTTCATCTGCCAATACAAAGCGCATCCGAGTTGCACAATGGCTGACAGCTGAGACATTCTCCTTGCCGCCGATAGCATCTAATAGCGTCTTGGCGTCTTTCTCAAATTTTCCCATTTTCTGTTTGGCTAGGCTTAACCTAACACTCTCCTTCTTTTTTCATCATTGTACAATTGATTGATACATTTATTGTAAACGATACCAAAGATGTCTGCAAGTTGTTTGTAGTAAAAAAGGCTCTTTTTTGGTAAAATTTATTTAGTTGTATGCTAAAAAGAAAACAAGTGAGGATATCATGAAAAAATATGAACAAATTTTTAAACTCTTAGAACAAGATATTCTAAACGAGAAATATCAGATGAATGATTATCTTCCTAGCGAACACGAACTTGTCCAGACCTACAAGGTCAGCCGTGACACGATTCGTAAATCGCTTGATTTGCTTCAAAAAGCTGGTCTCATTCAAAAAATGAGAGGTCAAGGCTCTAAAGTCATCCAACAAGAACAGATTGACTTTCCCGTTTCCAACCTAACTAGTTACCAAGAACTTGTCCGGCAACATGGAATGAATTCTAAAACCAATGTCATCCAGTTAGAAAAAATTACAGTTGATAAAAAATTATCCAGTCTTACTGGTTTTCCTGAATACCGTCTGGTGTGGCGGATTATTCGCCAAAGGGTCGTTGACGGGATTGCCTCCGTCTTAGATATTGATTACCTTGATAAGAGTTTTGTCCCTTCTATTAGCCGTGAAATTGCAGAGCATTCAATTTATGCTTATTTAGAAGATGAACTGGGACTACACATTTCTTACGCCCAAAAAGAAATCACAATTGATCTAGCTACCAATCGCGATAAAATATTGATGAGCATTGGAAATGACCACCATGTCGTCTCTGTCAAATCAAAAGTCTATCTCGCAGACGGACAGCAATTTCAGTTTACAGATAGTCGTCATAAACTCGAAAAATTCCGTTTCGTTGACTTTGCCAAGCGGCAAAAATGATCATGACCCTTCACAAAATTCACTCTTCAATATTTAAAATAGCCAAAAAGGAAGGATGTCATCAATCTGCTTCCTTTATTTTTAATGTCATTCACATATTTATAAAAAGTAAAGTAAACTTATCAATTTTTGAAAAACGAAAGAAGCTGAGACTATTTCTCAACTTCTTCCTCTTCTTCTACTATTTCAGAAACTTCTACTTTGAGCTTTGTCACACGTCCATTTTTTACCTTATCATTGGTTAAAATGAGCTTTTTGCCCTGACTTTCCACTTCATAACTCAAACGCTCTTTCACGTCGGGTATCGAGCCTACGCCCGTCAAATAATAACCCGCAATGGTATCAACGTCATCACTTTCCAGTTCAACTTCAAAATACTCGTTAAAGTCATTCAAACTCATGGTTCCAAGGACAAAGTAAGTATGGTCAGAAACCTGATACACCTCTACTTCAGCCTTATCTGTTTCATCATCTATCTCACCAACAATTTCTTCCAGTAGGTCTTCCAACGTTACCAGACCAGACATACCACCATATTCATCCAGCAATATCGCCATTTGATTTTGCGTATTCCGCAACTCTGTCAGCAAATCATCCACGAAAATCGTTTCTGGCACAAAGAGCGGTTCCTGCAAAATTTTTCGTAGTACAATATTATCAAAACCATTGGTAAACGCCTCATTTAACAGACGTTTGGTGTGAATAAGTCCAATAACATTATCCTTGTCATCATCATAGACTGGGATTCGTGAGAAATTCTGCCTCAAAATACTTTCGATAATTTCCTTGGTATCATCATTGATGTCCACCATAAACGCATCGGTACGCGGCACCATTACCTCACGCGCCACCATCTCATCTAGTGAAAAAATCCCCTGCAGCATTTCAATTTCATCTGCATCCAATGTTTCTTCACTATTGGTCAGCATATACTCAATCTCATCACGTGTCATTTTCTCATCTGCATCATCAAAAGTCATGGGAGTGATTCGACTGAGCAGATTGGTAGAGGCTGATAAAAGCCAAACAAAGGGACTGACAATTTTTCCCAAGAAGATGATAACTGGCGCTGTACGAACCGCTAAGGAATCTTTGAGGTTCAGAGCGATTCTCTTTGGATACAATTCACCAAAAACAATCGAAATATAAGTCAAAATAGCAACAGATAAAAAGCTTGCAATGGCTCTTGCAGTCTCGGAATTTCCCATCCAAGAAGCAATTTCCTGACCGAGTGTATTGGCCAAACTAGCCCCTGACAAAATCGTAATCAAAGTAATCCCAACTTGAATAGTGGACAGAAAATGATTAGGATTTTCCAAGACTTTTAACAAACGAATGTATTTTGCATCGCCTTCTTCAGCTTTTTGCTCTACACGAGCGCGATTTAAAGATACCATCGCCATCTCTGCTGCTGAAAAAAAGGCATTTAAAAGTGTTAAAACTAGTAATAGTAAAGCTTGCAGTAACAAGGTCTGACTGCTAGGGTCTTCCATGAATGTTCTCTCCTCATATATAAGTAATCTTAATTATAGCATACTTTTTGACTTCTTGCACAAGGAGTGTTAAAAAGAAAGTTTGAAGGAAGATTGCAAAGAAGAAAATCGATTGTTTAGGCTTCTAAATTTTGCAGAACTGTTTCCAAGCGTGAAATTGCATCAACAGGAAGTGCCGTTTTAGGGTATTTTTGATTAAAGGCAAGCAAGAAGTTCAGCCGTACTTGCATTCTTTCTCTAAGTAATTGTTTGTAGCGAGCATCAAAATTCGGAATCGGATAGCCTTCACATTCCATGTATTCGAATCCTTCCAATGGTCCAAATGGTTTAAAATCTGCCGCTTCATCAACAATTTTTTCAATAATATTCAAGCTGACCTCTTTTGAAATTCCCTTTCCCATATAAAATCCAGTATTGATGATATAGCAGTCGACACCAGATTCAAAGAGACTACGGAATTTCCGATAATCTTCCACCAAGGGATACACTCTAAATGGATTGGCATAAGGTTCAATGACTAAATCATCGTGCTTGCCAGTGACATTTTCAGCGTTGGAACGCTTAGTCATCAAGGTACAGCCCATCGTAGAAGCCATCAGCGGATCGTTGATTTTGACCAAAGGTGGGAGAGAATCATCTTTCATAATCCAGAAAATGGTTTGAATCGGCTCATCAATTCGATCGACCCGATTTGGCGTTGCAAAGCGAGACTTGACTGTCCGACCATTTCCATTTCGAATGTCCTCTGTCACCAATTTTTTTAAACCATTGTCATCCAGTGTCACACCACAATTCTGAACTGTTACAAAAAAGTCCTGCTCCCTATGTCCAATGGAATAGTCATTCGTTTTATCAAAATAGGACGGTTCCAAAGCAATGGAAGACCCATCTTTGACAGAAATAATAAAGGCATCATCATGCAAAACCTTAATATCATATTTTCCATTATGTTTGGCATGAGTCAGTGTGGACTTCCCTGAACCAGATAAACCAAAGAAAGACGCTACATAGTCTTGTTTCTCAGCTTCTCGTTTGAAAATTTTTAAACCGCCATGACACGCCACATAACCATTTCTGGCAGCTGTTGCCCAAGCTAAGGTTAAGGTCGCTTTTTTCAACTCACCAAAGTAATTTAAACCCAAAATAATGACACAATTGTGCTGAGTATCAAAATAAACCAACCCTTCAGGATAATCTGGATGCTTCCATTTGGGGTCAAAAAAGACAAATATATCATTTTCATCGTACTTTTTAGAAACTCTCAAACGATTTTTAAACTCTTCATCCAAAATTTGGAAATTTAAAAGCCACGAATACAGGTTATTAATTTCATCCTCAGGAACCATAAGATGAGCACAAGCCATGAAGGCTTCATCAAGCCCTACAACTGCATCTGCTTTATAAAATTTTCGATGATGAGCCTGATAAATTGCACTGCGTACTATCGAAAGCAACTTCTCATCTTCCTCACTGTCCCTACCAAAAATCCGTCGAGCTTTAGCCGTTCGGCCAACAACTGCTCCAGAATTCGTTAATAAAACGCGAGCATAAGAAGGCAAGCCCAATTCCTTTGTATGAATGACAGGCATATCTAAGACAACTGTCCCAGCAGCTGCGGAAGCCAATTGATACGCTTCTTCTACGGTTTTTATTGCAACAACCTGATTTTCATAAAAAGCTGTTTCAATGATTGCCTTCAAAGGTGAAAAATAAGAAGAATCTTTTCTTATTTCTTGCGGAGAATATTTACGACGTGTTACCATAAGTGTACCTCCTCTATCTTATTAGTTCTATTTTAGCATAAAAATACACTTATGGTTTTAATAAAACGTATTAGAAAGAAAAAGGAGTGGCATTCCGAACTAAATTTTGTTGCAATTAGTTTGCTTCCACTCCTCTATATTCATCATTCTAAAACATTAGGACATAGTCCTTCTGAATTTTTTATTTATCTTTCGGACTTTGAAATCATTCAACGTCATACCCTTATTTATTAATAATTCCGTACTCCTCATTTTTCTTTTGCTCCTGCGCAGCTCGGTGATTATCATATAAATTTGCTAGGAATTTTGCAATTTCTTTCAAAATAGAATAAATCGGAATCGCTACAATCATCCCAACAATCCCATAAATATTACTTGACAAAAGCAAGAGAACCATAATGGTAATTGGATGCACCTTCATCACGCCACCTACAATCCGTGGATAGAGAATATTTCCGTCAATTTGCTGCACAATTAACATATATATAACTGCAATCACCATTTTTTTCGGATCGGCAATCAGATAAGTGATAATCATCGGAATCAACCCAATGCTTGGACCCACATAAGGAATAAGATTAGCAATCATAGAAAAAATAGCAAATATCAAAGCATATTTCAGACCAATAACACTATAGCCAATGAAAGCCAACGTTCCAATAATAAACGCATCAATCGAAATCCCACTAATATACCGAGCAATCGTTGCATTAAGATTGGTCAATAATTTCGTGATGTTGAGCTTATCCCGCTTCAAAACAGTTCTTTCCAACATGGGCAGTAATTTATCCCCGTCAATTAAGAAATAGACCAAAAAGATTGGCGTCATGATGAGAATCAAAAATGTATTCACTACTGCTGAAACGACACTCCCCAGACTATTGGTGACACTATTTAAAATATTTTGCAAAATATCCACATAAGACAAATTTAACTGCTTAATAATAGACTGGATATTCAGATTTTTAAAGAGAGAGTGCTGCGATAGCTGGTTAATCCAATTTTGCAATTCTCCATAAACATTTTGACTAGAAGAAATCAAACTTGTCAACTGCGTAATCAAAATAGGTAGCAGATAAATAATGCCCAGAGCAATAATCCCAAACAAGAGAACCAAGGTAATCAAAATTCCAAAAATCCTCTTAATTTTCAGCTCTTTCTCCAAAAATTTCACTAAAGGATTCGTCACATAGTACAAAAATCCCGCAATTAGAAAAGGAATTAAAACCGTATTTAAAACGCTCACAAAAGGGGAAATCAAGCCGTCCATTTGCCGCCAGATAAAAAAGATAATGGTTAGTAGTAAGACTTCTGTTGTCCAAAAAAATAACTTACTTTTATGAAACATACTGTTCCTCCTATCAGCTATTCTATCATATTTTCCACTAAAATAGAGTGCTTTTCTTAAAATGGCTTAAATTATTTTAGGAACAGACTCTTTCGTTTCCCACTATCAAAACTTATTTTTCCATTTATTTTCGTTTGTAAACCATTTTCACATGTACTCGTGATTCTAAGATGAAGGGTTCACTAACAGCTTCAAATCCAAATTTCTCATACAAGCTCACCACCTGCTCTTGCGCCTCTATGTGGATCTCTTTTTCAGGCCATTTTTCAGCACAAGTCTCCATAATAGCTTGAACCAACTTACGACCAAGCCCTTGACCGCGAGTAGAAGCCGCTGTTACGACACGTCCAAAATGAATAGTAGTGCCCGTTTCAAATACTCTCGCATAAGCATCTACCTCGCCGACTTCATTTTCATGAAAAATATGGATAGCTTCTAAATCGTGCTCGTCCAAATCATTATAAACACTATTTTGCTCTACGACAAACGTTTCCAAACGCAATTTTAAACATTTATAAAATTCTAAGGTGGTTAATTCCTCAAATGTCCTTTTATACCACATACTTGTTTTCCCTTCTTCTTTATTATATAATAATTGTAAATGCAACTATAAAAGGAGCCTTTTATGGATTATCGTCATCTCTTTCGTCAAATGGGCATAATTTCTCGCCAAGCCATGATGAATATGAATCATGAAGCCAGCCAATATAACCTAGATAATAATCTCTTTCTTATCCTTATCCGCATTGTTGAGCATGAAGGACTGAATCAATCTCAACTTTCTCATATGGTGAAAATTGATAAAACAACACTTAGTCGTTCCCTTAGAAAACTAGAGGAAAAAGGATTTATCACAAAGAAAGTCAACTCTCAAAATAAGAAATTTAAAGAGCTTTTCCCTACGACGAAGGCTTTGCAAATCTACGACCGATTGATTGGATTTGAAACGACCTATATCCAGACTGTCATGAAAGATTTGACTTCCTCTGAACTCTTTCAATTAGAAGCCATCCTCAATAAAATAGAAAATTCTCAATGAAATCAGCATAACATACATTAGTTGCATTTGCAACTTTAAAATTAAAATCTGACGAGGCTGGGACAAAAGTCCTTAACCTCGTCAGATTTTTATGAGTTTCTTGCAAGTCGCAGTGATTGAGTGGGTTCTATGTGGTTGATAAATCAACCTTTACAGCCCTACTCAACTGTGCGGGGATGGGACGACAAAATCAACTTTCTTCGAAATTACCGATTTTTGTCCCACTTCCTTTTGATTATTTCGTTTCAAATCCTTCTGCAACTGCTTGCGCAAAATGTTCTTCAACGATTTCTGCACAGTGGTCACAAACAACTGCATGATAACTGCGTTCTTTGACTGTTTCATCTACCCGACGGCAACGCTCACAAACTTGTCCCTCTGCATGCTCAACTGTAAAGGCTACATCCTCGAAAGCAATAGCATTTTCAGGAGCTTCCCCGTCTGCGATTGTTAATTTAGAGACAATGAGAAGTTGCGCAACGTCGCTATTAACCGCTTCAAGTAGCGTTCTCACGACTTCATTTGGATAAACAGTTAAGTGAGCTTCCAAAGATTTTCCAATTACTTTTTCGTTACGTGCTTCTTCCAAAGCCTTTTGGGCTTGGCTACGGAAGTTCATAAAGGCTGTCCATGTATCCAAAATTTCTTCCTCATTAGGGAAAGTCAGCGCATCTGGCAATTCTGCTAATTGAACAAATTCTTCTGGCTCATGATCTAAGTAAGACCAGATTTCCTCTGCTGTATGTGGAAGAATTGGGGTCAACAATTTTGTAATTTTTACTAAAATATCATAAAAGACGGTCTGCATTTGGCGACGTTCCAATGATTTAGCTGCTTCAATATAGACAACATCTTTTGCAAAATCAAGATAGAAAGCTGATAAATCAACTGTCACAAAGTTTACAATCGCTTTGTAAATATCCAAAAATTCAAAATCTGCATATGCTTCACGAATCGTCTTGACAAGTTGGTTAAAGCGAACAGTCATGTACTTATCAACAGTGCGAAGGTCATCATAGGCAACAGCGTCTTCTTTTGGATTAAAATCAGAAGTATTAGCAATCAAGAAGCGCAAGGTGTTACGGATTTTTCGGTAGGTTTCAGACACTTGACCAAGAATATCCATAGAGATACGCACATCGTTGCTAGAATCCACACTCGTCACCCAAAGGCGCAAGATTTCAGCTCCAAATTGTTTTTCAACATCACTTGGAGCAATGGTGTTGCCAAGAGATTTCGACATCTTTTCACCTTTGCCGTCCAAAGCAAAGCCTTGTGAAAGGATTTGTTTATAAGGAGCCACTCCATGATTTGCAACAGAAGTAATCAGAGAGGAGTTAAACCAGCCACGATATTGGTCAGAACCTTCAAGATACAGGTCAGCAGGATAAGTCAATTCAGGACGATTGACCACCACGCCATTCCAAGAAGAACCTGAATCAAACCACACATCCATAATATCTGTTTCTTTAGTGAATATACCATTCGGTGATCCTGGATGAGTAAATCCTTCTGGAAGTAAGTCTTTCGCTTCCCGTTGCCACCAAACAATCGAACCATGAACAGCGAAAAGTTCTGCCACATGCTCAATCGTTTCTTCTGTCATAATCGGTGTCCCATCCTCTGCATAGAAGATTGGAAGTGGCACTCCCCAAGCACGTTGACGAGAGATAACCCAGTCGCCACGGTCACGAATCATGTTGTAAAGACGCACTTTTCCCCATTCTGAGTGGAATTTAACCTTTTCAATCTCATCCAAGATTTCTTGACGGAATTTTGATACAGATGCAAACCACTGTGGTACGGCACGCCAGATGATTGGTTTTTTCGTACGCCAGTCAAATGGGTAAGAGTGAGAGATTTCTTCTTGAGCAAGGAGCAAGTCACCAAGTTTCTCAATAACAGTTGGTGCAACCTTGTCATAGAATTGGCCTTCAAAGTCAGGACCAGCATTTTCCATCATGATACCGCGTTCGTTAACAGTGACAAACACTTCCAAGCCGTTGGCAACACCGACATTATAGTCGTCCTCACCAAAGCCTGGTGCTGTATGGACAATACCAGTACCAGAATCTGTTGTAACATGGTCACCAAGGATGACAAGTTCTTCTACTTCAATATCCCACGGGTGTTCCGTCACGATGTGGTTCAACTCTTGACCACGGTAAGTAGCCAACACTTGAACATCAATCCAGCCAAATTTCTCAGATAAGCTATTCAACAATTCAGACGCTACAATAAACTTGCGAGTTTCACCTGCTGGCTGTACCAAAACATAATCAATATCTGCACCCACTGTCAACCCACGAGAAGCTGTGACGGTGAATGGAGTTGTTGTCCATACGACAATGTAAGTATCTGTGTCTAGAACGCCTTTTCCATCTTTGACTTTGTTGGCGTAGTAAAGTGAAGTTGAAACCAAATCATGGTATTCAATCTCTGCTTCAGCCAGGGCTGATTCAGATGACCAAGACCAGTAAACCGGTTTCGCACCACGATAGATATAGCCTTTTTTCGCCATTTCTCCAAAAACACGAATTTGAGCAGCTTCATAGTCTGGAGTCAAAGTCACATATGGATGTTCCCAGTCACCTGAGACACCTAGGCGTTTGAAATCTTCACGTTGTTTATCCACTTGACTCAGTGCATAATCACGACAAAGCTTTAAATATTCTGCCAAATCAATTTCTTTTCGTTTCACACCTTGCTTCGCTAGAACTTGCTCGATTGGAAGACCATGCGTATCCCACCCTGGAATGTAAGGTGCATAATAG
>OGKB01000490.1_pt1 | contig 28066 bp, 38 predicted proteins | sample 1572351 | NCBI WGS metagenome assembly OGKB01 (sample SAMEA2582088, study PRJEB24529) | metagenome | biome: Human gut stool | place: China | collected 2011
ACTTTTTGCATACTAAGAAAGTTTAAGAAGAATGTTAGCAAAAAAAGACACCTTGTCTCTACCGTATATCAGTAGAAACAAGGTGTCTTATGTTTTTGTGGTAACTACCCACAATTAAGGTAACCAACCCTATAACAAATATTATATCTGATTCAATCTCGGATAAGATTAAAAACCATCTAAATTATACCATAAACTGTTAAAAGTGTAATCTTTGACCTGGATAAATCCAGTTAATATTACTGATACCATTGTTACGTGCTAATGCGTACACATTTACACCATAACGATAAGCAATACCAGATAGAGTATCGCCGTAACGTACTGTATATGTTTGCTGAGTAGATACGCTACCTGTTACTTTCAAACGTTGTCCTGGATAAATCCAATTAGGATTACTTAAACCATTCAGTGCTTGTAAGTTTTGCCAGGTTGTTCCATATCTATAAGCAATTCCACCTAAAGTATCACCGTATCTAACAGTATAGTAGCTTGAATTATTAGATTGAACTGGAGCTGTTGTTTGTAAAATTTCAACATCAGACTTATTAATCCAAGACATAACACCGTCTAACAATACCTTATTGCTAGATACTTGAATTACTTTATAAGAATTACCCTTGATAAAGCTTGGTATATATTGACCTGTAGCCCAACGACTAGCAGAATAATTTACCTTAACAGTATATCCTACTGTAATATCACGCTTAGGTGTATTATCAGCTTTGATACCTGCATCTACTGCTGGAGTATGTGTCTTAGGCTTCTCTGGATTACCATTCTTATAACCATTATCAGTAATACCAGTTAAATCAATATTTCCATCTAATCCGCCAAATATATAAGTTGAAGTAAATTGTAAAATACCAATGTTATTGAAACTTGGAAAATAATTGTAGTTTGGTTCTGGAGTTACAGCATAGTTAGGATACTCAGCCAACCACAATTGGCACAAAGTAGATAGATAACTCAAATCAGTATTATTAACTAAGTAATTCTTGTATCCATAAACCATTGGTGTGTATCCAGCGTCTTTAATTCGTTGGATAGCATGAGCAATTGCTTGCGTATTCTGATAACCAGATTCAACGTCTAAAGCTACAATTGAACCTTTTGGAGTTTGGATTTTTGGCAAGAAATAATTCAATACATAATCTGCTTGACCGTTTGAAGTTACGTTTTGCCACCAGATATATGTATGCGCCCTTTTACCTTGTGCGATTGTTGAGCTTACTTGTGTTGGATAAGTCCATTGAGTATACAAGTTCCAACCGGTAGTAGTACCACCAATTTGAGAAATAGAGAACTTATCTCTAGCATAACCCCATTTACCATTTGCTCCTTGATAAACAGACCAATCGACACCATGATCGCCTTTAGCGGCGTAAACACTACCCGAATTCAAAGAAAAAAGCAACGCTGCACACGTTGCTAAAGTAATTAATATTTTATTTTTCTTCACGATACTACCTCCTATTTTACATTACCATCCTTATCAATCGTTTCTGCTAAAGATTTAGGAGTATCATTGCTTATTTTCGCAAGTTTTAAAGCTTTATTTGCTGTTCGTTCAATCGTATTGACTGTATCAACATCAACTGTTGTTCCGTCAACTAAACCTAAAATACCGCCAATAGTTAAAACTGTATTTACAAGGTTCATGATTTGTCCCGTATCTCCTGTAAATTTAAGCCCAAAAATTGCACATAATTGCTGAAGCAATACTAGTGACAATACTACTAATGATGTTACTGTCTTACGATTTAACTTACCGTCTTCATCGAATAATACTTTTTTCATTTTCTTTCCTCCAATCGTTTAATTTTTTCTTCATGAAGTATGATAGCTTTATCATGCTCTTCTACTTCATGCTCTAATCTTTTTAAATTTTTATGTTCTTCTTCAAAATTTCCGTTAAGTTGTTTGATTGTATTGGTTAATTCCTTAAATTGTTGTTGCAACGGATATGTACCAATATTAATTGCATTATTTAACACTTTGGCACCATGTCTAAATAACCAATAAATTCCACTAAAAAGGACGGAAATAACAGCCAGAATCGACGCTATCTCCGCCCAAGAATATCCTAATAATGAATGCACATAACTTCACCTACTTTCGCTGTACTATTCCTGCCCACCCACCCTGTCATTATCTTAAGCTGTTGGAGTTACTGTTGTTTGTGTTGATGTAGTTGTTTCAGCAGGCTTATCTTCTGGAAACATCTTATAGTAATCTTCTTGTGTAAAATAGTTTACTCTTACAAAAAGTTGCACATTTTCCTTTGTGAATAATCCTAAATCATAGAAACGTTTTACAATATCATAGCTATATCTCATTTTATTTACCTCCATTTTTTGCATTAGTTGCGTTTTGTAACATAATTTGTGCCAAAGTTGCGTTTAGTTCGTTATTAGACTTACTTAATTTATCCACTGTTGAAGTTAGAGTAACAACTTTTCCTTGTAAGTCGGCTACTGCTAACATTTGTTGTGCTGCAGCTTGTTCTTCTTGAGTTGGAACTGGTTTAACCTCTGGAACAGTATACTTCTCCTTCCATTCTCCCTCTGTCAAACTATCCCAACTGTTAGTTGTTTCGTTCCAAGTTGGATCATACAAGCCAACACCATTACTATCTACCGGTTTTACTGTTGTAGCGTTAGCTGGTAAATCATAATTATCTGGATAATCACTTACTGGATACATATATCTTTTTGTTTCTTTATCGTAAATAAAAATTAACATCTGTTCCCCTCCTCTATTGGTCTCTTTGTCCATCAATTCTGGTCCATTCTTTCCAAGTATGATCTACATAAGATCTAAAATAAATAGAACCAAGGTTTGCTAAAATTAATATTTGTGTAGCAATATTTCCACTCTCATCTCCGCACTGTATTAACGATCCCCAAAATGATTTTTTATTTTGTAAAGATTTTGGCCATGAACTATCTGACATTTGGTCCCATAAGCCAACTATATGCATTCCTTGCCCTACACCATTTAGACTTACGCTACCACTAGCTCCACCGCCAATAAATTTACCAATTTTAAAATTAGCTGTATCTTTTTGGTTTAAAGCTGTTACTCCATCATCAATAGTTTTAACTTTATCAAAATTCTCTTTAATTTTCTCTGGACCGTTTGCCATTTCGGAGAAAATAGGTTCAAAATTTATTGCCATGTTTGTTCCTTCTTTCTTTATTTTCTAAAATAAATAGCCCTGTAGCCATTAAAAGGCTGCAAAGCTACCATCTTGTAATTTATTCATTTGTGTATTGTCTGAAAATTCATTGCTACTATCTAATAATTCAACTGTACTCTTACCACTAGCTACACTAATGACTTTAGCTTGGATATTGCGTTTATTTCCGCTCTAATCTCTCTGCTGTATCATTTACGTAAACTGCTCTTAAATCACTTGGAGCTGTTGGATAATTGAAATAGCCTGTGCTATGTGATAAATAGCTACTGCCTTTACCGTCTCCAGCTTTAGCAGCACTATCATCAACATTGCCCAGACTAATCTTAATTGTTTTATTACCACTACCTAAATACCAATCTCCATACTTGTAGTATGGTTTAGCACCCATGTAGAAATTACGTGGTATACGAACAACGATTGAATTATTATCCGTATATTCTGCCTCACAAGGAACTAACTTGGTTAACGTTTCACCAAATGACCCAGCACCTAAACCGCCGATTTCAGTACCAATCGCATTTTCATAGTAGAAAACTGTTGGTTTAGGATAGTCTTTTTGATTATGTACAATCTTAATTGAATATCCGTACATAATATCTTCTAGACTATCCGCTGAAATCATGCTTAAGTTACGCTCTGCTACATAACCAGATTGTAAAGCAATCACATTAATTTCATCTGGTGTCTCATTACGCTTCTTAGCTCGAACTTGCCACATATTACCATGACCGTCATCTTTACTATCCCAGCCACTTGTAATCACTAAATCTCCATCTTGTAGTTCTAGATGAGATTTCATAATTGCAACTGTATCAAATTGAAACGGTCTATCGTGGAATTGTGCTTGACGTAAGGTTTCTTGAATATGTTGAGCCATTTCTTGTAACCTGTCATAATTGACTTTAAGCCCTGTTTGGGCGTTGAAGATTACATCATAAGCTTCTTGAATAGCTTGCTTGTACTCATCATATGCAGCTTGATACTTGGCTTTAGCATCTGTAGATAAAGAATTGAATAAAGCTTCAGTTTTCTTTCCTGCTTCCCTTACTTTTTCGTATTCTTTATTAAATTCATCTATCGTAATATTCGCAACTTGACCTACTGCAGCGTAAACCTGATCTCCCATAGCTACTAATTTCATATTAACAGTTGATACTGTATTACCATTTTCATCAATGAATTTAAAATAAGCCTGGGTCCATTCGCCTTCATAATTGAATGTATTTTCATCAAAATAAACCGTACAACGCCCTTGTTCTAAATTGTCTGTCTTTTGGTCTGCTCTAAAATCTAAATAGTGTCTATGTGCTACTTGTTTTGGATCCACACCACCAAACACAGCCTTCATATTACGTAAATCAACTGGATAACTGTTTGAAGTCACAAATAGCTTAATGTAGTCTTGTGTATCCCCAACACGTCCCTTGAACTTATTCGTAATATCTAGCACTTCATTTTGGTATCTCAATAAGTCAAAATTAATATACTGATTGTTCACTACTGCCATTAATTCTCACCACCTTTCAAATATTGTTCACTAACATTATCTTGTTTAAACTTTGCTAGTTTATCTAAAATAACTTGAAGTTGTTGATAATACTGATTGAAATTATCCTTATCTAACTCCAGTTTGTTATTCAAGTAAGCTTCATAAGATACTGTTATCAAATTACCCAAATCATCATATCCTTGGTAATCAGACTCATTTACTAGGCTTGCCAGCTTCTTCAAAAGAATATTGATTAGCCTTGTATTCTCACAAATTTGGTTATACAAAAGCCTTGAAAAACTTGCATCTAGTTTCTGAATAATTAAAGCTAATCTAAAATCATTATCCAAATACAAATCATCATTCAACCAACTTAAATGGCTATTAACCTCATCTTGAAAGTCCGTCATATTCTTCTGATATACATTTAAAAATTCATGTATATCGCCATTCCAACTAAGCACTAAATATCAACTCCTTAAACTTCTCGCTTGGCTCTGCGCTCATATCTACATTTCCAGATATACCTTTAACACTACCTTTACTTGTGAATTGATGCAAGTCATATGGGTGTGTAGGTTTTAAACTATTAGCCAATGTTCCATCATTTTGTCCGTAACTTGGTATCCAAATCGCACCAGGACGCGCTACATTCAAATTGAACTTATCGTACAAATGATTAGCAATATACAACACAATCTTGTTATCTGGCACACCTAAAGTATTGAGTTGTGACATATAAGCCTCAACTCCCGCTCTCATCTGAGTAACATCTCCACTCATCTCAATACTTTCAACATCAATTGCATAAAAAATAGGCTGTTGCTTACCTGCTACAACCTGTTGCGTGCGATTATAGAAATCTCTTGCTTCTTGTTGAGCGTCTGATGTAGATGCCCCACGGAAATAGGCGTAAACTGCATACTTTCCACCGGCTGAAATACACTTCTGAATATTCTCCATGTACTTTAAATCTTGGTGAGCAGAACCATGTTGGACTCGGATAATGCTTAAAGTAACATCATCAGCTATCACGCTAGGCCAATCAATTACCCCTTGCCACTCTGAGACATCAATAATTTTTCCAATATGTTGTGGCTTAGGTATATCTGGAGTTGTTGGAGTATTGTTGTTGAGTTTATTGTCAATGTACTCTTTTAATTTATCTTCTAGTTCATTTTGAACGCTAGGTAATACTACTCCTTTCTGCACTTTAACAATTTGTTTTCTCAATGTTTCGCCTAACTTCTTATCTCTCTCAAATGCTTTCTGATTTCTAACTTGCCACTCAACTGGATCAAATCTCTTATTACCAAACGTAACAGTATCTGCCTGCTTATTTTGTGGATACCAAGTATATGAGTTGATTCTTACTTCAACATCAATTCCAAATCTATCTCTTAACCAACCGTAATTACCTACTTTAATATCATTATTGAATTTAACTGAATTATACTTAAAGTTAGCATAATCTAAAGTATATTCAATATCTGGATAATCATGGATACTTGCTTTTAGTTTATTAATCAAAGTATTCTCATCAGTTATATTATCGTCAGTAATTGGTTCAGCTTCTACTTTTGGCCAATGCGCTTTTTCAACCAATGGAGACACATATTCAGAGTGTATCTCATATTCAGTAGGCTTATCTTCATCAACCGTTTCTGTTGGTTGTTCAACAACATCACTGTCAGAATTGTTATTCGCTATACCATTTCTAATAATTTCTTGTGGATTAAGCCACGTTCCATCATTGGTGAATGATTTCCCAACGGCAGTATTAAAATCAACTTTAGTAATTCCTATGTGGAGATGGTCTGTATTACGATAACCAATCACATCTCCTGTATTTACCACATCCCCAACGTTTACTTTTATGTTAGACATACTAGAAAAAGCTTCCTGATAAACTATGTTGTAGCCATCATCCGAATGTACAACAACATAATTCTCTAAGCCACCCATATAGGACTTGATAATAACTTTCCCACCATGCACTGCATGAACTTCACTACCAGGATGATCTACTGAGCCAAAATCCAGTCCATCATGAAATGAATTAGGTCTAAATCCACCATCATAGCCAAACCTTTGCCCTAAACTAAAAGACCCTTCCCCTACACTAGGAAAGGGCCAACCCCAAGAACCACCAGAATTAGAACTACCACTCGTTTCATCTGTTGTCTCTTGAACTATTGGTTTAGCTTGACCTTTGATGTACGTTGTTATTGTTGAATAATCTTCGTTATAACTTATTTTTGAAACATTGGCATTGTCTATAAACAAAAAAGACTCTTTTGTTCCTAATTTCTTTTGAATGTGGATCGTATAGTTATCAAAATAGAATTCAAATCCAAAATCACTTGCTAAATTCTGCATTAGCAAATCATCAGCATAGCCACCACCAAACCCTTCTGAAAAAGCATAATTATCAAAATTATCATGTAGTACATACTTTATTTGCGTATTCTTGATTAACAAATCTAAACACGCTTTTAAAGATTGAGTATTCTCTAATCTCTCATCTACATATTTGTTGTGTAAGTCTTTAGCAATATGAATTGCCGTTACTGAATATTGTTTGTATTTTCCCAGAGATACAGGATTATTAGTAACTATTCTATATCTCTGCTTATTTTCTGGTACTTCAATAATTGTAAAAGGTATCATCATTTGAGCTGCAACTTCATTTTCTGGAGTTTCGACAAATGTAAAAGATAATGTTGGATATTGTCCTAATGTATCTGTAATTTGTACATTATCAGCTTTGAAAGCTGTTTGATCTCCATTGACATTTTGAACGAATAACATTTTCTACACCCCTTAATAATAAAATCTAGTATCAAATTTTATATTAAAATCTGAACTTCCTTCAATTCTCAAATGATTTTTACCAACTACAAAATCTAGGTAAGCATGATTACATCTGCCATAAGCTTGTGAGCCATTAATAATAGGAACAAGTCCTACAATCTCTAAAGTATCATTCTTACTCAAACTTCCACTGATAGAGTAACTTTGATTGGTCGTGGTATTGGTTATTTTCAAATTATTTGCATTTCCTTTAAAAATAATCCTTACTGGTCTTTCATCAGCATTTAAAGGAATGATACCTAAATTCATAAAATCAAATTCAGTTTGATTATTAAATTCATACTCTAACTTTTTGTTGCTAGGCAATTCCAATCCAAAGCCCCACAATCCACTTGTAGCATTCATTGGAGTTAATGTAGTCGCTACAGTTTCAGCATATGATTCAGTACATTCTAAGTTAATTTGTACATCTGATGCTCTCCAAAATGAGTTATTTTGTGCAGGAGTAAAAGTATCAGCTACTACTTTCCATCTTAGAAATGGCATTCGCATTGTTTGAACATAAAACTCTTCATTTGAACTCAAAATTCTTCTTAATTTCAATTTCTGCAATTCAAAATCATTGGTATCATTAGCAATAATATCCAAAACTAATGATATTGTAGTTTGTTGAACTACTCTATCTACCAATAAATTATGATAGGTACTCATTGATTGGAACGTGTATTGGAGATTAGGATATGGAACATCAAATTTCTTAACATGAAACCCTAACGCATTTAAATCATAGGTTGTTCCATCAAGTCTAGTTATCACAACTGTACTTGTCATTAAATAGCACCTCCATATCCATTAACAATAATTCTTCTAGCTCTAATTGCCTCTAACTTAGAGTAAGTAGCATTGGCAATTGTGTTTGAATCCATTACAACATCTATCTTCAAATCTCCACTCAAATCTAGCTTACTTTCTTTGCTGATGTGGTTATTTGAAACATTACTAATATTGGTAGATGGAGCAATCATTGAGCCATCATATCTACCAGCTTGAATAATACGATTTAATTTAGCACTCATACCATTAGGATTTTTAGCTGCTCTAGCTTTAATAGCTTCTATAATGTGGTTATCAGCAGTGCTTCTAGCCGGATTAATAGCAATTTCTGGTTCTCCATCAACTTCACCAAAAATAGATGGTCTATCAGCCCAACCACCGTTAGCATATCTTCTGCCACCTGATGGACCCCAACCACCTAAAGTAAGATCACTTCTCCAAGTCGTATCATTAAACATTGCTAGAAGTTGGTCAAATGGTTTCCAAATATCATGATGTCCTGGCATTGCATAATGCATAAATGTACTATCTATAAACTGAAGAATACCTTTTGACGGATGACCTGCTTGAGCATTGCTATCCCAAAGATTAATTGCTTTGGCATTGCCACCAGATTCATGTTGGATAACATTTAAGATGTGAGCAATGTCTCCAGCACTAACACTTACATGCATTTTAGATGCAGCTCTTTTAATTAAAGATTCACTAATAGGACCATTTCCACCGATATCATCTAGCTTGTCTTTTAATTTTGTAAGTAAATTCTTGAACCAAGTTTCTCCCCAGTGAGGAATTTTCTTAGCCCCTGAATCTCCAAAATCTTTCCAAAATGATTTAGCGGTATTAGTCCCAGCTGAGTATATCTTTAATAAAGTTCCTAGTGGATCACTTAGTGCGTCTGTAATAGCATCTATCTTATCGTCAATCATATCTTCTAACTTACTGATTTTTGAAGATGCATAATTCCAGGCTTTACCGAACCAATTACCAAATCCACCTTCAAATCTAGGTATACCAAACATTTCAGCTGTTTCTTTAGCTGGCATAACTGCATCACCAGGATGTAACATAGTTAATACATTACGTCCTTCTGGTATTTCAACTTTGCCGTTTTGCCTAAAGATTGCTTCTCTATGTAGTGGTCCTTCTTGGTCGTTTACCATTGCTAACATTGGTCTAGCTACTGGACCAGAACTACCTTGTTTGAACTTAGGTACTGAAATCTTAGCACCAAAGAAACCTGCTACTTTTTCTAATCCATTAGCACCTGTATTCCAGAAATCACCGATAGCTTTTACACCATCATGCACTATTCCTTTAATACTTCCCCAAATATCAGATACTTTCTGTTTGATTCCGTCCCAGATACTATCCCACTTAGATTTAATAGCGTCTAAAGTTCCTGAAATAGTATCTTTAATATCATCAAACTTACTCTTAATAGCTTTCCAAATTCCACTTAAAATATCTGAAATTTTGTCTAAAATTCTATCCCAGATGTGCTTAGTTATCTTAAAAATATCATCAAAAGTATCCTTAACAATATCAAAAATCTTTCCAAAAATTTTACTTAGTGGTTTCCAGATAGCTTCAACAATACTAATTATGATACTTTTAACGCTATTCCAAGTTTTGTTGGTTATTTGTATTAATCCATTCCAAGCTTTACTTACAGCCTTTACAATGGCATTTATTCCCTTTGATACAACTTTGCTCAAGCTATTCCAAGCTTTAGAGACTGTTTTAGCTATCCCATTCCATACCTTACTTGTAGTTTTAGCAATAGGATTCCAAGCTTTTTCAATATTCTTTTTAAGACTGTTTATTACTTTCATAACTGGCTTTTCTATTTTTTGCCAGACTTTTATAATTGCAGCAGTTAATAAAACAAATGGAGCAAGTGCTATAGTACCTATGATTTTGGCTTCTCGCTTGATTTCTTTTCCCAAAGAATCAAACACCTTCATAATAGGTTTCTTGATTTTGTTGAAAACTTTGCTTATTCCACCAATAGCCTTTTCAAAACCACTAGCTATCCCTTTGCCAATATCAGCCACTTTTTTGGTTACACTTGTTTTTAGCTCATCAAATACCTTACCTGTATCTTTCTTAATTTTGGTAAAGTTCTTACCAATTGAGCCACCGCCTTTAGCTCCAAGCATTCCACCAACAGTTGAACCAACAAAACTACCAACACCAGCACCTACAGCAGTACCAGCGCCAGGAACAATAGAACCAATCGCTCCACCAATCCAAGCTCCAGCAGCACCACCGGCAGCAGTCCCTCCAGTTGCTCCAACTGCTCTACCAATTTTTTCATTCTTATTATCTTTGTTGATACCGATTAATTCAGTACCACCAGCAATTAAAGAACCAACTACAGGAATTCTAGATGCTGTTCTTGCAATGATACCTTTCTCTGCTGCTCTTACTGCTGTTCGTTGGCCAACTTGTGCTGCAGTTCTAGCACCGTTGGCTATTGTTCTTGGTCCAACTTTTTCAACAGTAGATTTTGCAACTGCCTCAGCTACTTCTTGTCCTCCACGCTGAATACCAAATAACTTATCAGCACCTACACCAATTAATCTACCTGCTTTACTTGCACCAGTGGCTTTTACTCCACCTTCTGCAACTTCTTCAGCAGTAGTAGCTAATTTACCACCTTTAGCACCTACTCCTATACCTTTGGCAATACCACTTAATCCACCTAGCCCTATAATATCTTTTAGAATTTTATAGTAACTGGTCAAAGCAGTCACCATGTCCCAGGCTTTTTTTGTAACAAATAAGCCTAACATGACTTTAATAAATACTTTTAGATCTTCCTTATGTTCTATTATTTTTACTAAAATACCATTTATTTCTGATAAAACATCTTGAGCATCATTACCCTTATCATGTGTTACTCCTAAAGCATCAGCTATACTACTAATAATATCTTTAAAGGTATCCCATACCGTTTCACCAATAATAGTAGCAATTTGCTTTAAATTTCCTAATATTGCAATAATCTCGCCTTTATTGTCGTGAATAAAACTAATCACTGACATAACACCAGATAATACAGCAGAAAAAGCATCACTTAATGTTTTAGCATATACTTTCATCATGTCATCTGAAAGTAAATCCCTAATATTTTCTAAATTTTTCTTACTCAAATTAAAAGAAGTTTGAGTTACTTCTCCCCAAAGAGTTTGCCATCTAGATTTTATAAACATTGACATACCTTGAAATGATGTCATAGCTTCTTCAGTACCAGATTTATACTTTTTGCCTAGAAAATCAATTGCTTTAGTAAATTCATCAGCAGTTAATTTACCTTGGGCTGATAAATCTAGTAATTGTTTCATTGATTTACCAGTTGCTTCTTGAATAGCTTCACCAAACATAGGGAATCGATTAATCATCACATTCAAGTCTTCTGAACTAGCTTTACCACCAGCTTCAATTTTTGCAAACATTTCAGATGCTTCAGCTAATTGTTCATTGGTCATATGCATTGTAGATCCCAACGCAATAAATGAGTTGGTCCATGATTTAGTTTCTTCAACATTAGAATGTACATGATAAAATGATTGGGCCATTTTGTTAATAGTATCAGCTGCATATATAGAATGTTGTGACATATCATTAATAAAATTAATTAAATGTTGTCCGTCTTTAGGAGCTTGTGTAGTTAAGGCAGTCCATACTGTTCGCATAGTATCCTGCTCTTTGTTATATTCCATACCAGCTTTTGTTGCTTCAATTAATCCATTCTTAATCGCTTGGATACCAGAAACAGCCAAGCCACCTACAAAAGTACCTACCATAATATCTTTTAGTTTATTAAAACTGGTACTCGTTTCATTTGCTTCTTTTCTTAGGGAATGGAGTACTGTTGACGCATTATCATTTAATTTAACTTGTGTTACTAATTTAGCCGGAACTTTTTTTAATAATTTTTCATAATCAATAACTTCACCTTTTTGTGCTTTGGTCAGTAATTCTGTTCTGACTTGCTTAGGTAGTTTTTTAGTAATTTATCAAAATTATCAATTCCTTGTTCCTTTGCGTCTGCTGTTATCTTGGTAATAACTTCTTTAGGTACTTTACGTAATGCAGTTTCAACTTCTTCAGTCTTACGTTTTAAAGGTTTATCATCAGCATCAAATTTTGGCTTAATAGGATCTTTAAATTCTTTTTCAATATCATCATGAGTTTGTTTAGCTTTAGTCTTAGATTTATCCAAATTATCAGATAAATCTTTCTCTAGCTCATCTCCTGAATCTTTACCGATATTTTTTGCAATATCATTAATTTCCTTAGTATCAGAAATGAACTTATCCTTACCACCTAAAACAACATCAATATTAACTGTACTATCTGCTGCCATTTGATTAACCTCCTTTCTAAGACTGAGCTAAAGCTTTCAATGAATCTGCAAAACTGGCCACTTTTGCCTCTTGTGCTTCAACTGTTTTATTTTCATCAAGTTCGTAATAATTCTGTGCTTCTATTGCACTTGTTAATTCTTTACCTTGTAAGTCACTGACATCTTTTCTACGTATATCTAAGATTCTTCTAAAATAAGTATTCTCATCTAAGCCATCAAATAAAGCTTTAAATACATCCCAGTGCATTTTTCCTTGCTCTGCAATTAAATCAATATTGTATTGTTGTTTAAAGCTTGCATAGATTGCCCCTGCGTCTTGCGTGTAAGAGAATAGTTTCTGAGTATTAACTTCACTTGAAACTACATCACTTTCAACAGGATCATTACCATAAGCAGACTTAGATATATAGCCTGTAATTTCATCAATTGCTTTCATAGCAAATTCAGCGTCTTTAGGTTCAAAACCAAAAAACATTTCAAATGAAATTACAATCTTTTCTGCATCTTGAAAAGTATCATCTTCAAGTAAGTCATACATTCTAATCACGTTGTCAAAGCTCAAATCTATTTGATATTCTTTGCCTTGATACGTGTATGAACTTTTTAATGGTTCAGTCAGAGATAACATGACTAACCACGTCTTTTCTTAGTATATTTTTCTGCACGTCTTTCTTTACGATTTTTATTAGTTTTTAATTTATCATTCAAAACATCATCAATTGCAGCAATAATCTTACTGATTGCTCTAGTAGATTGATTGTAGTAATCGTAAATTCGTTTACCTTCACCAGTACCAAAGATTCTATCCATAGCCTTAAAAATATCTTCACGTCCATCATGCATAGTATCAACTACTAACTTCTTACGTTCCTCTAGTGACATTTCTTTAAATTTTTCTTCTGGCATATCAGTTAAATCTTCAATTCGTTTGCTCAATTCAAGTTGAACATCTGAGATTTTAACTGATAATTCATCATTCAAAACTAAAGAATATTTCTTCTCAGCTACTGTAACATCTACTTTAGTATCTAGGTTTAATCGTTCGTCTAAATTAATACTTGGCATTTTATTTCCTCCAATCGTCTCACATTACTCGTCTCTGTTTATTTTATTTATAATGTTGGTCCGCCTTGTTCTTTTTTAGCGTCTTCTGCACTAACATATTTAGGTTTTCCGTTGAATACAGGAACTACACTAAATGTTTGCTTAGCACCAGGAGCACCACCTGTTGCTTGAATGTTTGTTAATGTAACTACACCAACAATGTAAGATCCATCTGGATAAGTGAACTTAAATAAAGTCTTTAAAGAATCTCCAATTTCTAATTGCTTACTTGCAATATAGTCTTGGGCTGGATCTCCATTTAAACGGTGCCCAGCAATAGTGAATTGATAACGCTTGGATGTTACATCAGATGTACCAAAGCCTTCTCCGTCGTAATATTCATCATTTGTTGTTGTATCGTTTTCTGCTGGTGTTACGTTGTTAATACCTGCAGCTAAACGAGCCCATTTAGCACTCTCTAAAGCAGACATATCCTTATTGCCTGCAGTATCAATTTCCATTTTTACTTTATGGTTAAGAATAAAAGAACCAATTTTTTCTGGTGCTTCTGCCATAACTAATCACTCTCCTTATAAGTATCAACTGTGATTTTAAAATCAAATAAATAAACAACATTACCCTCTGTATCTGCTGACACTATATGTGGGAATGTTGTTACTTCTAATTTATTAAAACTGAAACTATCATTTTGACTAACTAAACTAAAATCATATTCTGAAATATACTTTGATATATTCCACAATGTTTGATTAATCAGTTCTTCATCATTACTACGCATTGCAATTTCAAAGATAAATTCTTCTGTTCGATTGCCTGCATAATCTTCATCAATTACTGTTGATGGCAAGTCATATATACGTAATTCTGGACTTGTTTTATTAGTCATATACGACTGATACAATTTAACTGGCAAATCTACATTATCGTTAATGCAGTCTGTCAATCTATCCTTTAGGTCCATGATATTCAACTACCTTTCTATCAAGTAAGCCTTGTTTAAATACCCTAACCCAATTATTAGAATACAAACTCTTTGCTTTTAAATCCCATCTAGATGTTGCTTGTGGATGTTCACTTGTCGTCCAGTGAGTAATTGGATGTCCGTTAATATATCCATAGAATTGAGCTTTAGCATAAGGTGTTGTATAGGTAACATGGTTATCTTGTACATGGACTGACCTTGATAAATTACCTTGCTTGAATGGTACGAACTTATCCATATCCATTGCCATTTGATTAGTAAAATTATAAAGTCCACGATCTAAAGCTTTCTCAGAAAAACTATCAAAACCTTTACCATGAACTGATACCACTACTGCCATTACAACACCTCCAATTCATAAGAATAAACATCATTACTGTAAGACTCACGATTATCCACAATATTAGTAATTGTGTATTCCTTACCTTCAAAGATTAACTTATTTCCAACACTATCCCTATCTAATCTAGGTAACGGATTAGAAATTTTGGCAAACAAAAAGACAATAGCATTAGCCGTGATTTTACGATTATTGCTATCGCCTGAGTAAATAGTTTGTGGTTGTACAAGTACATTTTTTACCTCAACTTCTTCTGTTTTTTGCTTACCATATTTATCCAATTCACCTACTGGAATCTTTAAAATAACACTTTGATTACATAATCTTCTATCAATTCTAGGTATCATCTGTGTACACCTCGATATAACAAACCATATCTTCCTAATAGATTATATGCTTCTGTACATAAACCATTCTTCATAGTCGCTCCTACATTGCCAGCAGGACTCAAAGATAATCTACCTACTGTGATACTGGTAAATTCATTTTGAGCTAAATCATAGCTCTTATTAATACCAGTTGCATGCATAAAATCTACTTGCTCACAGATAGCCATTTTAAACGTTTCTACGCGTCTTTTTGACTTATCGACTAATATATCATGAACCTTATAAAAATCGTTTGTGGCTAAATCTATGATACGTTCTGCACCTTTTACAAGGTTATTAAATGCATCTTCATCTAGCCTATACCCAAGCTCAACATATTCATCATAAGTTAGATAAGCCATTTACATCACCTTTAACCTTTAGCTGTTTCAGCTGCAACATAAATAGATTTCTTGGCATTTTCAAAGACTAATGCGTCATAGTAGGATAATCCCTTAATTGTCCAACGATAACCAGCACGGTCATTATCTGGAGAGATTACATCAACTGTATCGTATTTAACAATTGGAGCAATCGCAAATGTTGGAACTGCTAAGAAGTTTACTGTATCAGGAATTGTTAAACCTTGAATACGATCTTTAGCAACTGTTAGAATTGGTGTTCCACCATCTAATTGAGCAACACGACGGTTAATTCCGTTAATTTGTTGTTGGTTAACTGAGAATGTCTTAGATACACCATCAGCATTCTTTAATGCTTTGTAGTACTTAGTAGAAACAAACATTAACCAACCACCAGGAATTTGATTATCAATCATGTAAGATTCTACTTCATCATAAGCTGCTAAAGCATTCTTAGAATCAATTGTATCTGTTACTAACTTACCACCAGACTTAGCTGTGTCATAAATCTTTTGAGCTAGGAATTTATCACGGTGTGGAATTGTAATGCGTTGGTTATGTTCACGAACAACATTAGCTACTGTGTAAGCTCCATTTTCGGACATATCCAATTGATCTAGGTCATACCCAATCCAATCTTCTTGTGTCAATTCTAGAGTTTCTTTAGAAACATTAACGTTGTTACGTGCATTATCTTGGTTACGTTTATATTTTGTTGCATCTGCAAAACCGTCCATCTTGTTAATACGAACTGTCTTAACTCCTGTAAAGTCTGCAGCTGTGATAGACTTAGCACCACCTTGTAATGGTTGCCAGAGTTGAGAATCTGCTCCAAACTCTTCATCAATCTTTAATAAATCTTTTTGATCTAATACTACGGTCATTTTATCTCATATCCTTTCTAAATTGATTTCATACGTGCTGCAATGCTAGAAACTACAGGATCAACTTTACCATCAGCACCGTTTTCACCATTATTAAACTTACCGCCAATGTTAATCTTTGGTTCTGGTTTACTTTCTTCAAATAAGTAACTATCACTTTGTTGAATAGCTTTAATTTGGTCATCTAGTCCTTTCAAGCTATCTCCATCAACAATTACTTTTTCTGTGTCAATGAATGGTAAAACTGCCTTTACGTTCTTAGCTTTTGCTTCACGTAATGCTGTTTCGATTTTAAAATTCTTGGTTTGAGTAGCTAATTTATTTTGCCATTCTTCATTAGCTTTCTTATTGTCAGATTGTAATTGTTTGATTTGTTCGTTTAAATCATCAACATTTTTAGAATTCTTTTGTAAATCAACTAACTGTTGATCTCGCTCATCAAGTTGTGATTTCAAACCGTCACGTTCATTAGTTAAACCATTTACTTTTTCTTGTAAACTGGTTATATCTTTACCGTGTTCAGCCATCACTTTTTCAATCTGTTCATCAGTCAAACCTAAATTTTTCAAATCTTCACGTTTCATGTCAATCTCTCCTATCGTTTTTATTTTACGTGGAACGCTCCACGCTGATTGATTGCATACAAAAAAAGCAGTTTTACGACTTACTCAGGTCGGAATGTTATATTATACAACTTCTATTTTCTTTATTTCACTTTCTGAGATGATAAGCCCCGTCTCAAAACCAGGTTTATTCACATTAACTACGTCTAACCACCATTGATTATCTTCAGAATCTGCTGGTGTTTCAACACTTCTTACAAAACCTTTCCATTCAACACCTTCATCATCAATAATTCTAACATTTTTTCCCCAAAATTTACCTAGCATTATTATCATCTCCATCTTTAGGCTTGATTGGAACAATATGTGTACGTTTCTTTGAATGATGAATTTTAATCCATCTTGTTTTCATACCTGAATTATAATCTACACCTACAATATGATCAACTTCAACAACCTCTCTATTATCCCAAAGACCTTTTTTATTTTTATTAATATGTCCCTTACCGGTATACTTATCTAATAATTCTTGTGGATCTTCGCTATCATATAAATAACTCTTGCCTTCTAATTTTGTAGATTCCATATGTGGTGCTTGTTTTTCTGGATTAATTTTAGTTCCCCATTGACCACTCTTTATTTTAGCTTCTACATGTTTTTGAGATTCTGTTTTATTACTTTGATCAAGCTTTTTCTTTTTATAAGTTATTTGCTCCCTATCATAATCCCTAATCAAAATATCATGCTTTTTACCATACATCTTATTAGTTTCTTTGATGTACTCTCTTAACTTCTTTTGACGTGCTGAAATTAGTGTTTTTGTACGAGTTATCATTTGTTCGTCTTCTAATTCTTCAGCAATTTTCAAGCGTTTTTTAGCGTCTCTAATTGAGCGTTCATAGTAACGTTGTTTTTGACGTAAATTACCATTTCTAATTGCTTCTTTAGGATTATACTGGGTCATGTTATTTACATTGACACCTGGAGTAAATGGAAATAATTTGTGTCTGCAGTTAATTCCTAATGTTCCAGCAGGTTCACCGTAACCATGATTGTAGATTGAATCGTACTTGTCATTGTAATTAGGATCATCAGTTGGAACTATATTGACTACCTTGCCTTGAATATAGGCACATGCTTCACGACTGTTAGGATGACTAGACATCAAACATAACACTTGGCCAAACTCTTGCATTCGTTTAGTTCGTAAATCATTGTAAGTTCGGTTAGATGTTGTCGTAAGTACCATACGTGTATATCCTTCAAGGGGCCATGCACGCCCAGACTTATCTCTCATAACTTCGATACCTTTATCTAATTGTTGGTAAATAGCATCCTTGACTGCTCGATCATGAGTTTTAAGTCCAGTTACAGTTTCAATTGTTGAGCGTTTTAAGATTTCTTGATACGTTCGCATAACAGGATTAACACCATAATTACGACTAAGCAGAGTTTGATTAATCGTATTGTTTAAGGTATCTGTTGTTTGCCTAACCATTGAATCAAGCATGTTAAAACTTTCATCACTGATTGGCTGGCTAACTTGGCCACTGTACTTCAATTCTTGGCTGACTTCATCTAATATCTCATAGCCGTCTTGTTTTAAGGTAGTTTCAATTTCACTAGGTGAGATACCGTCAAAGTCTGCCATTAAATCAATTACTCGTTTAGTTAAAGCCCCCATTTGTGATAATTGCTGTGCTTGCCACTGAACAACATTATCTTGTGTTACATCTTCATAGTGCCCACGTTGTAACACTTTGATAATCTCTGAAAATATCTTATCTTCCAAATTGGAATAGAGATTAGCAATGTTATTAGTGTCTTGGTCTAGTTTCTGTTTTGAATCCATAGACTACACCTCATTGCTATCTCCATCTATTGGCTCTTGAAATGAACCTTGAGAAAAGTCTGGTTGTTCATTAGTAACTTGAGCTAACCATTTTTGAGCATCTTCTTCACTCAAACCAAAGTTGCGTTTTAAATACTCAAGCTTTGGCATAATTCCAGCAGCAACTAACTGCATCTCATCAGCCCGTTGTTTATCTTTATCAATAAACACACCGTCATCAAAATGTATAGATAATTCAACATCTGCTACATTGCCAGTCCATCTAGGCTTACCATCGGAAAAAAACTGACCTATACTAGCTACTTCAAGAATTGCATTAACTAATTGATTTAAAAACAATTCTACTTGAGTTAAATAACTGGAACGTGTTTGATAAGTTGCGGAATTCTCAGAAACAACTTCAGTAGCAGTTTTAACTCCTTGGCCATCATAAGAGAATGTACCAGAACTAAAACCAATCTGTTGTTCAAACTCACGTAAGAAATAATCTATCGACTCTTTGAATTGAGTAGAACGAATATCAGAAGTTAAATCAGTTACACTCAATTTATCTGTATCTCCATACATACCCTGATAAACATCTTCGTCTTTATCAAATAAAACTGGGTGAGCCTCATCTACTTCATCTCCATACAGATTGCCAGTAGGTTTCAACATTTCAGCAGGAACTGCAATTCTACGTTTCCCCATTCTAACTTCATGTACAAACATATCATGAGTTCGATTAATAGCATCTATTACATTCCTAGAATTATCTACGATACCAACACCAAGTGGACTATCTAAATTCTTATTATTAGCTCCTGGTGTTCTGAAATATGCAAATAATGGTTTAGTAATAACATCAGTAAAGGTTAATTCTGGTGCTAAATTAGGATATAGAGTTTCAAGTGCTACTTGTTCACCAATTACATCTGATTGATAAGAACGGTATAACTCGTTTGTTATGTGATAAGTTTTAGCATCATCCCACTCATGAAATTCAAGCAATGTATAATAAACATTTCTGTCATTCTCAGTCTTAACTGTGCGACTAGCAAAAGCACATTCAGAAATATCATCAGTGTTATTACGTAATGGATAGAATTGGTCTGCGTTAGCCCAAGCTATTCTAATAACATCATTATCATCAACATAAGGTCTGGCAGCTAAACCACCCAAAGCAATAGCAGTTTCTAAGCGTTGTTCAAATCTCATATTGAATTTATTATCTTGAACCACTTCATTGATAAACTCGTTTGTTGCTTCATCTTCTAATGATAAAGAACATTGTTCATTAAAGATAATTGACGCTAATTTCTTAGATGCTAACTTAGTCACGTTTAAAGAACTCAATGGACGTTGTCTATATTCACCATATGAATTACGATACTTAACTTTTGGTAAATCATCTTTGTAATACAACTTGGCCAACTTTATCCGTTCATATTCCATTGGATCAATTGAAACTCTATCATCATCAGTAATGTTAGTTAAACTCTTTACCATTCCTAACTTGGCACCTCCTTTCCTAAACCAATCTTTTATCTGTTGAATTAGTGACATCACTCCACCACCTTAATATTTCAGACCTAGCAAGCGTTCATTATCTCGCACAAAATACTGAAATTGGTCGCATGTATGGTCTTCTTCTTTGATAACTTTAGGATCATCACTATTTAAAGTCTTTTCATCCCACCTATAATTTCTATGCTCTTCAATAAAGATCTTATTTGCTTCAGTATCCAGATAATAAAAACGACCCTGAGCAACTATATTTTGCACACGGTCTATCATGTCTACTTTTTTCAATTTTGCTACTTTATGAAGATGTACTCCGTAATCATTGTAGAACTGATTATCTAAAGCACCTTCAGCAGAATCTATTGTTAATTTAGTTGCCGGCTTTTTGAATTGTTTGGCTAACTTATTGATGAATGAATACAAGTCCCTAGATAACTCACTAGGTGGCTTTTTATGAGCCTTGCCTTGTGGACTGTAATAATAAGTATCTAATAGAATTACATTGCCTTTCCTAGTCAATCCATAAGCACCAAATGTAGTAGCAGAAATTTCATGGCCAGAGTCAATAGCACAGAACCAATTTGTAATGTAATCATCACTTGGCAACTCTTTTAATGCTTTGAAATTATCCATATTGTAAATGTTAGTACCAAGTCCAATAACTTCACCCAGATACAACCAACGGTAATAGTCATAATCATTCTGCTTATAACTCTCAATCAGCTTTAATTGCTGCTCTGTTGTGAATCCTAATTCATCATCTAGATATGTACTTGTATCAACAAAATATTCTGGATCTTCTTCTCTAGCAGTTACCCAATCATTAATCCACTCATAAGGATTGCGTGGTGGATTATATGAGAAATAAACTTTTACATCATCAACATAGTCCGGCTTTTGTCTAATAAAAGAAGGTATAGACTGGTCAAACACATCTACACCTTTCATGTTAGCTGCCTCTTCAAACCAAACAGCAATGATATTATCTACCTTGTTAGATTTAAGCTTATGTGGATTATCAGCACCATAGAAATAAAACGTACTACCAGTTAGCTTATGTGTAATTCTCAATGGTGATTTGTAGTAATTATACTCATCATTTAAATTAAGCATATCTAAAGCCCACATAATTTGACTGTAAACTGTATCATGCAAGTCTGACTTGTTGGCCAGAATACATACAACATTCACTTTCTTGTGCAACTGCGTCCACTTCTTAACTGATGTAACTAACTTCAAACTAATAACAGATGATTTAAACGAACCACGTCCACCTTTAGCAATGATATATGATTTTCTAGTAGTCCATAATTTGTAGAAGTGTGGATTAACCATCTCGGTCATTTTAATAACTTTACTCATCTTCTACATTTCCTATATCATCAACTAAAACGGTAGAATCATCTGACTTGTTTTTACCAGTGAGTTCATCAGCTCTCCAGCGTGCAATATCTGCCTCTGCATTTGCCTTACGTACCTTAGCTTTATCTAGCTCTGGTGTGCTACTATCAGTTAACCTACCAGCCAACTTCAAAATAGAAATAGCAGCTTGTAACCTAACCATTTCAGATTTAGCTGTTTTAACTAAAGCATAAATAGATTGCATTGCTTCTGAAACATACTTGTCTTCAATAATCATAGTTTCATATTGTCTTCTAGCTTGTTGGAACAATTTATTTTCACGTTTCCACTTATAAATTAAACTCTCTGAGCAGTGAAGTACTTCTGCAATTTCTTTGTTGGTATAAGTACCTTCATATAGCATAACAACGGCTTTTTTCTGCCTTTTAGTCAATTCAAAAAAAGGTCCTTTTTCTTCACTTTTCTTCACACCATATCACCCACCACCTTTTAATTTGATTTTGCTGATATCTCTACTGTACTTACACTTATGTTTCACTGGATGTTTCTTGTAGTGTTTCTCTAGCTCGCGTAACATCCTTAGTTCTTCATAAGTTTGGACTTTTCCGAAATCTATACTATCTTTCATAATTTCTCCAAAATAAAAAGCCAGCCTGGATAGACTGACTATTATCTATATTTTATTTCCATTATCTAGCTTCAAACTATCTAAGATTTTCTTTTCTTTTAAAACTTCACTTTCTAAATGTATTTCTTTCTCCTCTTTTATACCAGATTTTTCTGTAATCCAATCCATGTAACTTCAACTCCTCTCCAGCATGTTGTTCTAAGGCTTTCAATTGTTCAGAATAGTTAGTATCAAACATGTTATCTCTTTTATATAAATGCTGTCTATCTTTTCCTAAAACATCACGAACAGTTAATATACTAACTAAAATAATATGCATGTTTTCTATACTCAATTTATTATTATTTTCTTTTTTACATATACTGTATAATTCGTTGATATCACTTTTTAATCTATAAATTATATCATTCAATTCTTTTAGATATGTTTGATAATTTATAATATCTGCATCAGGTAGATTTTCAAAGCTAATACTTTTTACTAATTCTAAATTTTCTTCTAATGATTTTATTTGATAATTTAATTGTACAAAGTCAAACTCTTTTAAAGTATTTAGCTTATATAAAAGTAAATCTATATCAAATAATGCTAAATCTACAGAATTAAGTAACACTTGATACGCTTTATTACTATACTTTTTAGAAAAATTCTTTTGATTTAAATAGTTTTTTACTGATATATATAATGCTACTAAAGAAACAGCAATTGGTATAATTTTATCCCAATATTTGAACATTAAATTTCACTTCAATAAATATAATACAAAAGCCTAGCCATAAAGACTAGACTTCTTGAAGTGAAATTTAATTTAACAACTAAAGTACGCATTAGTAAGTTTTAACTCTCATGGTCTATAAAGCGACTAACCTAACTTACCTTTGCTACAATACCATAATAGCACGGAAAGTCTTCACTTAATCTACACTACTTTTACACTTGTTCTACACTTTTTTATTCTAAAATAAACATTTGTTCCGTTTACATGTAATAAAAAACGATATACTGAAATTATGCTACATCAGTATATCGTCTCGTTCCTAGCTCATCTCCTAGGAACTTTTTTATTGCCTAATATGTGAGTTTCATAATATATAACTATTCTAGTTATACATTGAAATAATTATTTAATAATTCTTTCATATTGGTATATGGATTCTTATTAAATTCTGGAATACCGTCTTCCATTCTTTCAGAGTTTTTCAGAGCAACTTCATATTTTTTTACTACTTGTTCGAAGAACCTTTTATCAGTTTTTTTATAACTTTTTCCTAGTTTACTTGATAGACTGGAATTAAGATTTTCTCTAGTAGTAAAAAAAGTTACTTTTTCAAAATGTAGTAGCAACCACAATTCAAAACAAGCATTAGAGTAGATTAATAAATACCCACTTCTCAAGCATTTGTTTTTCAATTTTGTCAATTCTTCTGTAGTCGTATCATCTTTGTCTACAATTATAATAATTTCTACTGGTGAGACTTTAAAATCGTGTTTCTTATATCTACTTCTAACATGATTATACAAGTCTATCCCTTGTTTTCTTTCAGACCTTACCACCAATTTAAGGCGTTGCTTTATCCCAACTAAGTTTCTAAGAGTTTCCAAATATATCTTTTCACTTTCACCTTCACAATAAACATGTATCTGTCTAGGATTTTTTTTCTTTTGTTGTTCTCTTCTTCCCATTTATAGCTATTCCTCCAAGGATTGCTTTAACTTACCAACTAAAATCTCAGGGATAGCCCCAAATAAACCTTTTTGGTAACGTTTAACATAAGAATAATCCTGTCTATTCTCTTCAGATTTAAAATCATAAACAGAATACAACTCAGTCGTACTTCTATCTGCTTTTTCAGTAAAGTATATTTGTTCTTTTTTAAAACCACTATCCATTAAAGATAGTTCATGACTAGTTAGAATAAATTGATTATTACTCTCATCAGAATTGAAAACTTCAATAATCGCTTTAGATAGTTCAACGTGGAAAGAATCATCAAACTCATCAATTAGAATTGTAGAATTGCGGAACAAAGCCAGGATAATTGCTAGTGCAATTAATTTCTTTGTACCATCAGATTCCGCTTCCAATGTCAATGAAAACTGTCCTTCTTCATCTTTACCATCATACATTTTATGCCTGATAATCATGTTGTAATCTTTAAAATTTCTGTTTGTTTTTAATAAGGGACGCAATTCTTCAGGAATAGAAAGATTAGTTTCAACTACTTCAAAATCAGTAATATTCAAATCAGCTGCTTTTAAAAAATTTAGCAATCTCATTTTAGATTCAGTATTTTTTTGTAATTTGTATGCCTGTGATAATAACGGTGTAGTATCCCTAGAAATAAAAATTAGATTATTTATAAACCAACGAAAGACATCTAAAGATGGCTTATCATTAAATGCTTTAGCAGTTGTAAGAAAAAGGCTATCCTTTCTTGTTTTATTGGTTAGAGTTTCTAATTCATTTGATAAAATAGTATACTTCATTTTATCTCGCTGAAAATACGTTTCGAAAGAACCTTTCATTTCTATCTCCAATTTTTCTTGAAGTATTTCTTCTTTCAAATAAGAGACACTATAACGATATATCTTTTTATTAAAATAAATAGTAACTTGATAAAAAATTGGCTCTTCATTGCTAACGTATGTTGGATAAGGATTTTCTTGTCTATCATCTTTTAAAACTAACTCTCGAAAGGTACTTAAAGATTTCATCATATTACTTTTTCCAGAGGCATTAGGCCCAAACATAATTGCACTTTTTAGTATACGATGCTTACCCATTCTTTTAAATTCATTTTTTATAGCGGTACCCTTAACAGCTTCCATGGAAAAATATGTTTCATCCTTATAAGAGAAACTATTTTTAAAAATAAATTCAAGTAGCATGTTTATCATCCTTTCTTATAAAAAACGAATTTTCGTTTTCTAATTCTACCATTTTCTACCTTTTTTTTCAAGCTGCTTTTTACTCAACATATACATGTAAATCAGGACAATTGACCTTCATTTCTAGACCATCAGCAAATTCATTTAACGCTCTTTTCTTTACTTGATAATATCTTGTATTTTCAAAATGTAGTCTCATCATTGCCTCAACTGCTGATATTTTTCCTAGTGTATTATCTAGTACTACTTTCAACTCTGCTGATCCCTTATCGTATGTATCTGCAACTCCATCAACTATTGATTTAGCATACAGATACTTCACTAGTTTTTCTTCATTGCTGTTCCCTATGCTTCCACCAGGCATCCCACTTAAACTTGGACTTTGTATAAACTCTGGACTTGCCTGTTGATATATCTTGTATAGTCTTGGATAGTAACGTTTGTCAGTTAGAAACCTTGCCACGTTATCAGCTGTTTTATCATAGTCAATGTTTTTCATTCCGGGTATCATTAATTCTTCCAAGCTAAGCACTCTCCCTGTGGTATAATTGTTTTAGTTTATGTATTATGCACGTTTCCAAGGGAGCGTGCTTTTTTATTAATTCCAATAAACTTACTCTGAACGTGCAATAACATTATTTTGATAAAACAGAGTACCGTCAATGTTTGTTAATTTACAGTATTCATATCGTCTACCCCATATTTTGTTATATGGTACTTCTTCATTATTTTCATCAAAATATTTAATGGTATTTATTCGTTGTCCTCTGTAACATTTAAAATGAACTTTCAAACCATCTTTAAATAATATTTCGCCTTTCATATCATCCATACTTACATCTCCTAAGCCAAAAGCATTAGTATTGTCATACAGATGATAATTAACGCAGTAACAACTCCTGTGCTAATTATTAGATCCAAAAAATCAATCTTATTATCATCAAATTCAAACATATACGTTAAATGGCTTGAAATTATAAAAACTATTCCCAATGTAATTATTCCACCAACGATTTCTTCTTTCATTGCTTTCCCTCCTAAAAATTATCATCATGAATATTTGCTATCACAGACACTTTAACTTGTGTTTCTGCTGCGTTGTAATTTTTAGCTCGCACAATCATGTTTTTAATGACGCTATCGACTGTATACTCAACTAAATATAACTTCACTATTTAGCCTCCTTTTTGATAATTTCTTTTAACATATCTTTCCTACCGTCTTTATATCCACGGTCATACTCTTCGTGTTCATCTGGATAAGATCCATCTTTCCAATCAGTCACTAAGTCTGGTAAATTTGTACCTAGAAATTTAGCTATCTCTTCCAACTTCTAGATAGATGTATTTGCTTCTGAATTGTAAATAATTTTCTGATGACCAACTTCTTTATACAATGATTCTTTAGTTAATTTCTCTCTAGTTAAAATGTAGTTAATATTTTCATGGATAACTACTGTGATTGTTCTTGATTTGTACATAACTAAAACTCCTTTCAAAAATCACTATTTATCTACTGCATATCCAATTACATTGTCATTTGTCAGTTGGAAATAAGCAGTTCTTTTCTTATTTGTACTTTTTCCGAAATAATGAACTACACAATAAGGATTGTTATCATTATCTCTACGATCCTCTATTTTTTGAACGTTAGTAAAATGCAATGTCTTTCCATTTGCTAAAAATATTGTAAAGTTTTTTCTGTTCCTATATCTTTTTCTACTCATTTTGTTTCTTCTCCTCGTCTGTTTACGTTTTTTTCAAAAAAAGGTAAACTATTAACATCACACGTTATAGTTTTTATTTTTTCTAAAATACTATTCTTCTTCAAACTCAATCTTGCTCAAATGCTTAGCTGCTATGGTTATTATTTTGGAAAAAATTATTAAATTTTCTTGGTTCATATAACTGCATGATTCAATATAAAACAAATTATCTTCAAGGTTAGCTCTAACAATTCCTACAGAAGTTCCTTTATAGTTTATCCAAAGCTTATAAAGCATTTTTTCTTTAAATTCATCATCAAAAAAATATCTATTCATCTTTTCATCATAAATAATTAAATCTATGTCTTCTTCTAAGTCTGGATACTTTTCCTTAAGTTCTTCTACCATATTTTTAATATTTTCGTTCATTCTTACATGCTCCTTTATCCAGCTCTTTAAAGCTTGCTAACTTACTTACTAGCAGACTATTCTTACACTGCAAAATTTAATTACTTTCAATCAATTCAATTGCATCTTCAACACTTCTGCACACTCTATATAACACAGGTTTATCTTTAATGAATTTTTGAAATTTAATCTGATCTTCTCTAAGCTTTCCAGTTTCATTTTTAACTTCTATTAGAATCATCTTTCCATCCCTGTGTCTAAATCCTGTGATATCTGGCCAGCCTTTAGGTGCTAATTTAATTACTGTTCCAAATTTCGTTTGTACAGTTCCAGCGTTACTTCTAAACACAGTACATCCATGTCTGGTAACTGCAACCATAATGTCATTTTGAATTTTTTGTTCTAAAGTCAATCGTAAAATCCTTTCTAGTGTGGTCACTA
>OGKB01000517.1_pt1 | contig 26958 bp, 46 predicted proteins | sample 1572351 | NCBI WGS metagenome assembly OGKB01 (sample SAMEA2582088, study PRJEB24529) | metagenome | biome: Human gut stool | place: China | collected 2011
AAGCCTGTAACATTGCTGCACGGCTTGCAGAATACGAGGAGTTGAAGTTCTTCATTAGCACTTCGTAAGGTTGGTTAAGTGCTGCGCCTACTTGTTTGATGAGTTGCGTACTAAACACTTCAAAAGTAGATTGAGCATTGGATGCATCCACGCTCTTAACATCCACACCTTTCGGCAAGGCATTTAATGTTCCAGGCCCTAAATTGTATTCTGATACATCAACTACTGGTTCCGTTGGATCATCAACACCATTGTCGGCCAACATATCATTTAACGAACCGGAGTTAGTAACGGCTTCAGTAAAGAATAATGCGAAATACGATTTAATAATGGCAGATGTAAGCTCTGCATTTGTGTATCGATACACTTGCTTAAGTGTTTCAATGACTGGAGCTAAATAAGGCACCCCTCTGTACTGCTCAGGTCTAGTATCATTACTAATTTGCAGTACATTAGGAATACTTGTTCGCTTGCCGTATGCTTCAACTCTTGCCCATGTTGTTAACATGCTTGTAATTGGTTCACCTGGCACTTGATTAGATACCCAGTAGGCTACAATAACGCCATCAGTATCAATTTCTACACCATTCAATATGCGGTTCCCATTATCTGGGTTAAGTGCCTCAACACCAGTTGGGTCACCTGTAACATATGTGGAATTGGTAAGCGGATTACTTATACGATTACCTTCAATTAATTGAAGGCGTAACGTATACGGCATATCTGGTGTCGTTGGTTTTCTTCTAAATACGGCGAAACTATCACCATCGGTAAGATATCCTTGATATGCGATGCTTTGCATATCATATAAATTGTTTTTGCGATAAATATCACAGTCTTTAGATTCAGCCCACAAGTCAAACTCTGCACGAACCTTACGAGCCCATGCTCTAGCCTCCTCTGCACTGATTCCCAAGATTTGGAATTTAGGTCTAGGAAACACATTGAGTCCTGCACCAACTGTATGAGTGGTGCTTGTATTGATTGCAGCCGTTCCGACTGGCGTATTGATGGCTAAATCTGCGGATCTATCACGCAAAGTTGATAGATTTGCACCAATATCAGCCTTATAACCCAGTTTTCTAGGGTTATATCCCTTCAATGATTTGTTATTATGAGAGGCCCCGCCCTCACTATATCCGCTATTTTTAGCCCTCGGAGTGCTTATTTTAGCGCTAAATTTTTTGTTTTTTCTCGCCATTTTAGCTCCCTAATCTCTAAAAACTACCCGTTTTGACCGGTTCCCACGTCCATTATCGGTATCCATACCTGGTAATTTGGCTCCTCTAGCCACTAAATCATCAATCATTTTTCTTACTTCGGCTAAATTTGCCCTTGTAAGAGTCCGATTTCCGATGGTATAGCTTTGGCCGGTCAATATTGCTTCCTCAGCTTTGACATACCACTCTAACCGTACATCAATAAGCCTTGGCTTACTTGAATAACTAGTTTCCATACATCCTCCTAAATATCTGCTGCTTTACTAGCTCTGCGAACACGTTTCCGCATTGGTTTCTTTCTTGGAGTAGTTACTGTTGTAGCGGAATGGCCTCCACCTTTAACTACTTCCGCCAATCTATCCCAATCAGGATGGATTGAATTCATACAGGCTAGGTTATATACACGTAAATCCAATGGTTCATTACGAACCCCTGTTGTAGGTTCCCATATTTCATGGATAACGCCCTTACGTTTTACTTTCTTTTTGTGTTCTGAAATAATTCCCTTGAAGTACAGTTCATCGTACCCTCTAGTTCCTAGAAATTCTTCATCCAAAGGGAAATGAAAGTACTTAGCTCCAGGTTCATCGATGGCCAATCGGTTCATTACCTGTTGTTTTCCATCGTCAACACCTAGCATTACAAGTGGAATCTTACTTCCTGAAGCTTTACCAATCTTATAATTTAACGGTATACCAGGTGTTCCGGCCGTACCTTTGATGGCAAATCGTTGCTTACTGAAGTTCTTTTCACAGTATTCATATACTTTTGACGTATAGTGACCGCCTGAGTCAATGAAAGCACGTGCCACTTTAAGACCTGTGCCGTTCTTAAATCGGTATACTTTATCAAGCACCGCATCAAGTGCATCCCATGTTGCTTTATTATCAGGTTCCCCAAGGATAACGCCCTTACATATCCCCCAACATTCTTCGCCGTACCCCCAACCGGTGATTTCATACTCTAACCGATTATCTTGTGTATCTACTGCACCAGTTAGTAGTAATACACCGTCCGGAAGGTCTGCGCCATATTTCTCACGGCGCCTAATGAATTGCTGATAGTCTTCGAATGCACCTTGTTGTGCGTATGATTCACCGAAACGCGTATTCATGACTACCTTTTCACGTGTAGGGTCGCCTTTAGCCTCTAGCCATTCCCTCATGATGTCATTCCATGTTAGCCACGGAGACGTGAATCCATTTACAAAAAAACTGCGTATGCCATTATGCAACGCAGCCGGGTTTTTCGATATGTACTTTTGAGGAACTTTCCGCATTTCGTCTTCAGAAAATGTAGATCCGCAATCTGGACACCGCCATTTCACATCACTAACTACTACAATCTTCCGACCTTTAGCGTCCTTATGTTCCTCTGTCTCACATTCCATCTCAGTATGTCGTATCAAATGGTACTCACCACAATTAGGGCACTCATGTTGCCACTCTTCTTGAGTTCCTGTTTGATACTCTACATCGATTCGTGAGCTACCTTCATTAGTTGGTGTAGAGAATAACCCCATGACCCTGTTCCAGAACGTTGTCATACGTTTTGCAGCAAGGTCTACTGGGTCACCTTCTGTACCGGCACTATCTGGGAAGCGATCAACTTCGTCCGCTAATAGTACACGTACAGGACGCGATGCCAATCCTGCCGGACTGTTCGCACCACACATGATAAGACGACCACCAGGGAAGAGTTTAGATAAGATTGTGTTCTTACCATCTCGTGTCTTGGCCCCATCTTCTGATTTTGTTTCATAGAATACTTGTGAAAGTACTTTTGTATCACGGATCATCGGAGAGATACGAGACTTTGAATAATCTTGAGCCAATTCGATAGTTGGTTGAATCATCATCACTGCGCATGGGTCAAGGTGAGCGTATCGCCCTAGGACATTATTCATTATGTCCGACTTCCCTATCTGTGACGCTGACTTAACCACTACCCGATTGATACCAGGTTGTGTGAAAGCATCCATAATATCCCTTTGATATGGTGCTCTACTCGTTTTCCAACGCCCTGGTTCAGCAGAAAGGCCTTGTGATAGCATGCGATAATCGTCAGCCCATTGGCTAACACTCGTTTTTGGTAGTGGTTTTAGCCCCATTTTAGAGACATATTGCCACAATTCTTTTGCCGTTTTCATGCTATCACCTCCTTTTTTGCACTAAAAAAGCGCCTAATTTGGCGCTTTATCCTCCTCTAAATCGTCACTATCCATGAATAATGACGGCGTATATTCACTTAATTCAGATAATTTATCCTCAATTTCTTGCGTTAACAGGTTATATGCTTCCTCTTTTGTCACATTCTGTAGTTGTGGCGCCAGTTTTGTTGGCAATCCTAATAATTGTGTGCGCAAATTAACAAGCATTTCTGTCATAACCTGTTCTACAGTGTCTGCCGAGTACACTTCGCCGTTCATTTTGGCTAGTTTCAACTCAGCAATCTTGCGTTTTGCACGTTCATTCTTAGCCTTTTCAACTTCGAATACCGCATCATCTGAACTACTTACCTCTTCAGCAGAAGATTGGCCCTTATATTTGACATAATTGATAACGGATTTGATAACCAAAATCTGATTCTTTTCATCCGTTGCCAAAATCCCTTCTTGGAGCAGTTGCGAAATACGTTGACGCGAGAGTCCAAGTGCTTTTGCCAGGTTCGACTGAGAGGCCGTTGCTGTTTTCAAATCATCTGTAATTTTCACTTATCAATCAGCCTCCTTTCATTACCTGTATCACTAGCAAGGTCATAAAAAAATTAAAATCTAGGCAATTTTTGGGGTCTCGGCCACCGCAAGGCATCAGCTTTGGCCAGAAGGACCCGTAAAAAAATATCCAAATTTAAAATAATATATTCAATATTTAAAATTTATTTTTTATTTTTACGATGAGACTGACGGCGCTCATCTTCATGACGGTGCCGTGCCTCATCCCTATCCACATGTCTCATCATATGATGTGCATGCGAACATGAACGACAATAACCATTAGCTTTTATTACTATTTTGTTAGCACCACACATTCCATGATAATTATCTAAGCATGCAGTCTTATTGCATTTTACATTAGGCATACCGTTCACATCCTTTCATTGCCTACTCAATACACACAACTCACAAGGTATAAGTGTATCTTAAGGTTGTGTAGTTATATATTCAAATAGGTCAAACATGAATCATTGATTGGTGAGTTGTGTGTATTCAATAGGCACCAGGGGGTGGGGGGTATATCATGTGTACAAAACAAAAGGCCCGTATAACTGAATGGTTACACGAGCCTAATATTTTGTTTTGAGTGATTTGGTGAATGATTGCTCAGTGGCAATTTTCACACATATATAATATCACATATCTAAATACCAGTTTGGTACTATTTGGGTCAGTTTGGTACTATTTGGGTCAATTCTTGACCTAATTCAATTAATGCTTCCTTTTTATATGACTGTACCTGTGTTTTACTATACCCTATAAATGATACCACACCTTTAAATGACATACCATTAACATATTCTTGCATCAATGCTATCTTCCCCTCAACACATCGTAAGCACTCAATATGTTTTCTTGCATCTTCGCGTAACTGAATCAATGCATTTGTTTTCTCAAGGCATTTAGATTCGCTTTCTAACATCTTAGCTATACTAGCTTCTAACCCTTCTTTAATACCGCCACCTGATACACGATCCTTACTATAATCTATTGCACTTAGTGACGTAATATCACTTCTTAATCGTTGTAATTCTCTTTTGGCTGATTGTATTTCTAAGGTGCATGATTTTATTGGCTTTAAATATTCAATAGCATTTCTTATATATTTCTTTTCTTGTTCTTTATCCATGTATCCGCATCACCTCCCGTTATAAATTTATTACCCTTTTATATGTCATATCCCATTGCTTTACGATTTATTACGTATATTGTTTCCGCATCAGTATGTTCTCTTTTAGCTATAATTTTTAAACAAGTTTCTTTGTTAGGCATGTTTCCTGCATGTGTATTGACATGACATTGACTGCATAATTGAATTAGATTTTCTCTGATATCTCCACCACCACTACCACGAGAAAATACATGATGTGGTTCTATATTACATAGTCTGCCACAGTATTCACAATGGTTTGTTCTAATTGTTTTAATCATTTTTTTATCAATGATTCTCTTATGTTTAATCGCCATTATTTATTACCAGTGCTTCCAAAACCGCCTGTACGTTTCTTTGTAGTTCTATCCTTAGCCGTAATACGATATGGCATAATAATTAATTGCGCCAATCTTTCGTTCTTATTATATTCAAACGGCGTATCACCTAGGTTTCTAATAGGTATCATAATATGACCTTCGTTATCATCATTGTTATAGTAATCTGCATCAATAATACCTGTTCCATTCGCTAGCATGACATCATTATTAATACCCACACTTGATCTTAAATGCAGTTGAATATGTTCATCATAGTTCAATCTGCATTTAATGCCAGTAGGAATGAGTTTGGTTTTATGTGGTTCTACTGCCCCTGTTTCATATGGCTTAACATCATATCCTGCTGCGTACTCTGTTTTTCGTTCTGGTAAATCAGCACCTTCATATCCTGTTACTCGTTCAAATTGATTTTCGTTCATTTATTTAATCTCCCTTTTTATATAACTGTCTTTTACTGAAAGTTCACTACCGATTCACCCATTTCATGCAGCCAATCTTTAAATAATGCATTAATCCTGAAGGACTTAGCTCATACCAATCAGTTCTGGCTTTAGCACGTTTTACAAATCCACCAAACCTCAATAAATTTCCGCTGTAACTATCTGTATCAGTTTCATCAATTATTATCAATCCTGCATCACCCAACATGTTATTAATTTCTTCACGATATTCATCATAAACGCAACTAGGCATTGCGTAATACAAATACTTTACATTCTTACAGTCATGGTACCGTTTCTTTTTAAAGTCATTCTTAAAATCTTGAAAATTCGTTTTAATTTCAACTTCTGTAAGAAATTGTGTTTCCATAGAAAAATACACAAAATCTGCTTCGTATTCTGTTTTTCCTGGGCAATACATACTTACGTTTGGTATACAGATATTATTACGAAATAGGTGTTTCCCGAGTACCACTTGAATATCTTTTTCTGTCATCTAATATCATCCTTTATACATCAATAACTTTTTTCTTTATTATATCGATGGTTACTTACAATGTACTTTTATTTATAATTTCCCTCTGAATCGATATAATCACCAATTCTATATAGTTCTGTTTCTTTCACCAAATATTCTCTATATCCATATTTATGTGATTTTTCCCATTTTCTGAATACTTCTGTCAATCCTTTGCTTAATTCACGTAGATGTGCTTTCTTTACCTTTTTAAAATATTCAAAATCACATTCAGCAAATTCTTCAGGCAAGTCATTATCAAGAAGATCATAAATTACACGTTCACCATCTATTTCTGGAACATAATAATATGGATTTCCTATTTCTACGTAATCATCAAGTACATCTTGTTCTAGATATTCAACATCATTTTTCTCATCATAACAATAATGTTCATAATAATTTAAAAAGTCATCAATAGCTTCTTCAATACTTCCTTGTGGATCACCCGCATCACCATCAAAGCACCAGCAATATTGATTTTTATTCTGTTCGAGCATTTTTAATAACCTCGTTTCTTCAGATATTGCCATACAGTACTAGTAGATTTATTAACTACTACTGCAATAGCACTTAATTTAAACCCTTGTTGTCTTAATTCAACGGCCTTATCTACCCATTTTTCAGGTACCTTATTGGCCATTCTTAATTTTTGACCACATGATTTACTACAGGTTTTTGTTGTATTACGTAATCTATATTCTGTTTTATATTTCTTTCCACAGATTTGACATACCTTTTCAACCATCTGCCCTGTATGTTTATCTACCGCATCATATTTATGTTCTTTTACTCTCTTATTTTTATTCTGCTTATTATCTTCCAAATTACATTTCCATATAGGTAAGTGTTGTAAAAAATATGGTACGTTGTTCATCTTCTATTTACTTCCTTTATCTATCACATCTACTAATTGATAATATGCACATCACAGTTACACCTATACAGGTTCCAAAGAAACACCCTAATAAGAAAGTCCAAATCATGAATGACTCCTTCCCTTTGTTACCCAATTGATATATACCACTGCCTTTGCTAAATCTTGTATTTCATCATCTTTTTTTCCAGCTCTCAATAAATATTTCAAAGCATTACCTTTACACCAACCTTTAAATTCTTCTTCCGTCAATGTAGCACGAATAACATCTACGCTTTCAATATCTAAGCCTTTTAATTTACAATGCTTTGGATTATGCACCGCATCACACTCATTAATATCTTTTTTAATTCACAAACTTTATTCATGCTTTGTCATCCTCTTCGATATCATCTTTTAAGCTAAAATCAAATTTTGCTTGTGCCCGTTCTCCTCTAATATACCCACGTATCCTTGCCTCTAGTTCTCTCAAGATACCGATGTCTTTCGTATCCATCACATCAAATAAAGTATTAACTCTTATCGCGCCTGTTTTAAAACCTATTCCTGCTTCTGGTGCCATTAAAGAACCACAAAATACTAATGACTCTAATTCATCCGTTTCTCTTGCATACCTTAGTTGTATTTTAGAAACATTAAGCATACATTGTGTATCTAATTGACATAGCTTTCCAAGATACTCTAATACTCTAACTTCCATTCTTTTCCACGCATCATACAATTCAGGACTTTTCTCATCCTCTGACTTTATACGTAGATCTGCTATAGCACCTGTACTCAAAATATCTTCATATATAATATCCATTCCTACGCCATATGTTGCAAAACTCTTAATTTTCATTATTTTCCCTCCAATATAGCTATGCTTTCAGCAGTCCAATCATAAATATGTTCATTAGCTTCTTTGTAGAAGATGGTATCCGCATCAATTCGTTTGTTTTGACCTTCTACATACACCTCTATAGTTGGTGTTCCCCATATACTAGTTGTATATGCCTCTTTATGAATAACTTCACCATGGTCATATATAATGCCAACCGTGTTATCCCAATCTTCTTCAATTCCCGCATATACAACACAATTACAGCCAATCTTAATAATGTGTCGTGCTACTTTTTCCCAATCCAAATTTCTTGGTTTATTTCCATTAAAAGCTGCTGCATTACATCGATTAATACATTCATACGTATCCATGTTGTGTCTCCTAATCAAATACATTCCCTTTAATTTTTAGTTCTTCTGCTTCATTCACTATGAATCCTAAATCCCAATAACACTTCTGTTCACTCGTAATGACCGAGACACACCATTTCATATCTTGTTCGTTGTAAAATACCTTGGCTATAAATCGTCTGCTACAGTGTGGCATTTTATATTCAATGATGTCGTTTTCATAAATCAAATCATCCGCATCATCTACACCATCTGTAGCCCTACAAATCGTATACTCCTTTATACTGATTGGTTTCTCATTTTCCTGATATATTTTACATTTCCCATCGTGTCTAATTGCTACACCATATACCCAATAATTAGCCGATTTTGCTTTTACATGTGTAATTTCCATGTTATTATCACCTACCTTGCCCTTATCACCCATAGTTGGGCTAATAGTGTTATGATTTCTTTTTTATGTGGTATATCTTTCGTTTCTAATTCTGTTACTATATCCGCTATATACGCTTTTGGTATTACCGACATATTTGCATACCGCATCATCTTATCTGCTCTTGATTCCATATCATGCGTTCTCGTACTTATATGTTCCTTTTACAATACGATAAGTTGAACCATATGAAATTTTGTATCTTTTAGCCATCTCCCTAAGTGTATAGTTTCCTGTTTTATAATCTTCACATATCTTATTTCCTACACTTTGACTTAATTTATTGTGTTTTAAGTCTTGCATATCTTTTTGTGAAATCGTCTCATAAGAACGTATGCCCATACATTTTAAGGCTCTAGTAATTGTCACATTGCCATATACACAAGCCCATAATGCCAACCAATTTAATCTCACACCTGTAGGATCATTCCTGGTCATATTCCACCTAACCTTTCTTCTGTCTTTTTCTGTCTTTTTCTGTCTTTCTTCTATCTTCATAGAGTTTACATCCACTGCAATACTTGGCCATAACATAAGGTCTTTTAACTGCAATCCCCATTTGATTTGGACATGGTAGCATAAGCTTATGTTCATTAACGCATGTATTTTTAACAAATAAACCTCCAAATTCAGTTAATTGAATGGCATGTTTACATGTTTTTGCTTTTTTGTATTCATTTCGTCTTGCCACTACCGCATCAACCTTTCTGCTTTTCTCCTTGCATTACATCGTACATTTGTTTTGTGTTTTATTTTTTTATCTGGCAGTGTCTCTGCGCTGCCTTTAAAAGGGAATTTGTTCATCATCACCAAATGTTTCAAAATTACTTGGCTCATCATCTTTATTAGATAAGCTATCACCAATGAAATCTGCTACTACTTCAGTAACATATCTTTTTTCACCCTCTTTAGTCTCATAGGATCGTGTTTGTAGTCTTCCATTTACAATACATCTATTTCCTTTGATTAGCTTACCTACATTTTCGCCTAACTTCTTCCATGCTACACAATTAACAAAGGCAGTTTGTTCTTTTACTTCACCTGTACTCTTATCTACATATTCATTACTAGCAGCAATAGTAAATCTTGCTACAGGTGTTCCTTTTTTTGTAAAAGTTAACTCTGGGTCACGCACTAAATTTCCCATTAATTGTACATTATTCATAATTTCCTCCTAATCTATCCGTTTATTCCAATATTTTTCACAATCTAAATATTTTGTTGCTTCCTCGAAACACACAATAGCCGAACACTTATCACATACCACCATATGATGCTTTTCTGTAACTTTAATCCCTGTTACCACTCTGATTAATTTATTCCCGCAGAATGGACATGGTCTCAGTCGATTTTCTCTTCGCATATATTTCACTCCATTTCGTAAGACGTATTAATCTATATGTTCTAAATGGATATCCATAATTATTGATACCTTCATATACACTATCTTTATCTAGATAATATCCTTGTGGTACTTTAATTTCTTTTCTCCACTCTGTAGCTTTAATTGTTTTACTTTCTACCTTGGGTTTATCTAAATTCGTACTCGAGACCCATTTCTTAGATACATGTTTTGGACTGCCTTGTACATCCATTTTTCGTTCTTTTATAAAATACTTAGCTAATCCAATTGCATCTTCAGCTTCTCCTCGGTACAGCTCTACTTTTGTATATCCATATTCCCATAACTGTTTTAGAATTTTAGTATTTAATCGAATTCCTTGATTAAGTAGCATGTGAAAGTGTATTTTGCCTTGCCGTTCCATAATATAAATATATTTACAAAGCTCTTTTTCTTTCTTAAATCTTGCTCTCAATCTTCTAATAAATTTAGTCATCCTATTTTTTGCTTCAGTTTCATCAGGATCATCTCGAAATGTCAGTGTAAGATAATAATCATCTTCTACAAAATTCATGTCTATTAATAACCTTAACCTCTTTTCAGCAATACGTATATTATTTTTACGAGCCTCTTTAGATGTTACATGTTGTTTTTCACTTCTAGATTTCTTTCCTATTTTCCCTAGATATGAATTACCCGTAATTGAATCTGTAACCTCTCTGATATTTTTTGATTCTATTACTGTTCTCCTACGCATTTATTTACCCCTTATGTCGAGTTGTTAATATATCTATCAAGTCCCACAAATGCAGTTGAAACCGCATTTTTACTAGACTTTTCTCTATATATGAGGTAAACTATAAATAGGATTATTTATGGTTATATTCTCATATAACTACTTAATGACCGCCGTGTTATAGCACGGCGGTTTTTTATTTATCAAATTCACAATGCCATTCACCTTGATATCTCATTAGGTATTGGCATTCACTACAACATGTATCACATACACGCTTCTTTTCTTTGTGACATACAATTGCACAATGTATTTGTTTTCCACATATTGGGCATTCCATGTTAGTTAATTGGTTGTACCAGTTATCCATCTTGCCACTCCCGTTTTAGTTGTGCTTCTACTAATCGGCACTGTAGTTTGAATACATTAATTGCTTCCTGCGCATTTAAATAAAGTACCTTAGCGGTATCTCTTCTTAACCTAAGCTCAGCAATATATTCATCCCCCTGTGCTAGATCACGTATCAATGTAACTGCTACTTTTTCCAATCTGGCCGAGGCTATAAATTTAGCCTTGGCCTTTTTATAAGTATACTCAGCATTTGCCAAATCAATCCCTCTATCTTTGGCTAAACGCAATGCTTTATTGAGTTCTAATTGTTTATCTTGTAAATAACTATATAAATCTGCACCATTCATCATTTTGATTGTTTACTAAGTTCTACTTCTTTAATAAGTTGTTGAACAAGTGTTTCCAATTTAGAAATACGGCTATCTTTATCTTTTGCCTCTTGAATGTAATCGGAGCCTTTGCCCGTCTTAAACGCAACACTTACGTTGTATTGGTTTTCAGCACCTAAACTCATGCCTAAACCAAACATTATTTTTTCATTAGGGCGGTAGAAAGCACCTAATGCGATTGCATTTGCATTGCGATAATGTCCGTAAGATAAAGCATAAGATGCTTTATCATTCTTGTTAAAATCAAGTGGATGTAAACCACTTAATGCTGCAGAACTTGCTCCTAGATTGTTCATACGTTGATTTACAGTATCAATCGCAGTCGCATTGTTCGCAATTCTTGCATCTATGCTGTCGATACGTTGTGTATTATTAGTAACGGCATTTTGTACACTGGTAATACGTTGACCATTAGTGTTAATCTCACCAATGGCTGCATACAATTGAGAGCCATTGATTGCATCTGTAGAAACATCAGAAATTCGACCAGCTGATACATTTGTTAATGTACGTTCTTTGCCGGTATCACCAACGGATACAGTACCAATAGGAGTACCACCAGCAAAAATATAGTTTGTGTTATTGATTGTTGCTCCTGTTGTACCAATTACTGTATTAGCTTTTGCCTCATGGCCAATAGCTACAGACTCATTTGTAGTTACAGAAGCACTCCGACCAATAGCTACTGCATAATTAGCATTATTGATTTCATTGTCTTTGCCTAAAACCGTAGCATAATAACCGTCTTGCACTATATTCGTACTACCAATCAACGTATCTCCTTCAGGATCTTCTAAATGGTCGGTATGGTCTACAATGTTGTAACTACCAATTAATGTAGAATATTTAGAAGCCCCTACGTTAGCGTTACCAATATTAACAGCAGAAGTGCCTTCAGTGCTTACAGTATGGCCGATTGCCACAGAGCTAACACCATTAGCATTAACAATAGAACCAATACCGATACTGTCATTTAGAGAGGTTGTAACGCTAGAGCCTAATGCGATTGTATTGTCTGATTGAGATTTAGTTGTAGCACCGATGGATATTGCATTAGGTCCACTAGAATAAGCTCCATTACCAACTGCTATATTGTTGTAAGTGGCAGCACGAGCTTGACTGCCAATCGCTACTGTATAATCGACCATAGCTTCCGCATGTGCTCCGTAAGCAAAACTATCACGGCCTAATGCTTTACTATTATTACCGCCTGCGAAAGAATTCGTACCAGCTGCAATATTGTTTTCACCAAATGCTACCGCGTTGTTACCGCCCACTGTGTTTTGATAACCTACAACACCAACGCTTTTTGCGTTATTTGTTACCGTGTTATCGGTACCACCTATGAAATTGTTATCAGCTGCAAATACATTTACTGCTAAAGATGCGATTGTTGCTGTCATTAATACTGTTTTGTTCATTGTTTTTATCTCCTATATTTTGTAAAATACAGGTAGAGTCTTTAACCGAGAACTCTACCAAAAGTCCGTTTGCTGTCCAAGGCGATTAACGGACTTTTTTTCTTGAATAAAACCGAATTTCTCTTGCCCAGTAGTTACTTAAAATAAGCAATACAAACCCAAGCATAATTTGTAAAAAAGCGGTGTAGAAATCAATCCTGTTAATTTCTACAGAACCTATTGTTCCTACTACCATTAAGAATGCGACCACTCTTAATGTCCAAATTAACTTCATCATTGTCTGTATCCTTTCAATATGTTGTAAAGATAGTCAATGCTTTCGCATTTCAAACCATCAATAAATTCATTAGCCAATCTGCTTGCCTCACGATGTGCAATTTCGTTGCCGTACTCATAGGAATTGGTATTTGTAGGCTGTTGATATCGTTTGTCATATTCTATTTCGTATTCTGCTTTATAAATTTCATCAAGCAGTCTTTTATGAAGAACATCAGATACAGGTCTATAAGCACCGCTATCCCATTTGAAAGCGTTTGATATAAAAGTTCTGGCTGATTTCACGATTTCATCAGTGAGAATTTCACAGTCTTTGATTGTTGCTACGTGCGATTTAGCCATTCTATGAAAATTTTTGTATATATCCATTTGTACCCTTTCTATTCTCCAATTCGTGCCTGGCACCGTTTCGCTAACCAGGCATTAAACGAATCTAAATGTATTAAGCGTTTACCTCCACGCTGTCCGATTTTCATAGACGGAAAATCAAAATCTTCCGCCCACTGCCGAATAACAGCAGGTGCTACGCTGGCCAATTCAGCAGCTTCATCAACTGTGACGCAGAGTTTATTTCTATTCATAGATATCTCCTTTCGACACAATAAATACTTTTGCTTTTGATTAGTGGTTCATTTAAGGACGAGTAGCAAATAGTCTCGAGGCATTTCTTCGAAGTGCCTCTTTTTCTTTATCCTCTTTTGTTTTCCATCCTTCTAGCACCCCTAATGCAATTAAATATTTTTCAAAAGCTTCTGAATTATCATCTGTTTGATTTTCTAATAATTGATATAAACAACGTCTTATCAATTCGCTAAGTACTCTCATTTCATTTTTTTCAATTGTTATTTGTTCTGTATTTTGCATGAACTTTAATGCGGAAACATACTTTTGTACATGTTCGCCATTACTTGCAAATTCTATACACTCCATTAAGGATCTAATCTTCTTAATTGTTTTTTCCTTAATGATTTTTAATTGAATTTCTTTCATGTGATTTCACCTCTTCATCTCGTTTTCTCATTTTTGAGACTTTTCAGATAAAAAAATAGAGTAAGCTTCCGCATCAGTTAATGAAAGCACATCTTTAATTCGTAATGCTTCTTCTATTGTGAAACTATTTCCATCTTTTTCAAGTCTTCGATAAAATGTGCTTCTATCAATACTTACTTTATCTGAAAATTCTACAATATTATACCCACAATCTAATATTTTTCTTTTTAAAGCTTGTACATTCAAATATATCACCTCCCCTTTTGTCTCATTTTTGAGATTGATTAAAGTATAGTACTTTTATTTTAACTCGTCAACACATATTTTCTCATTTATGAAACATTTTAAACTTTTTAAAATTATTTGTTGCAAATATGATACACTTATAATATACTTGTCTCAAAGGAGACAAAGTTATGACTGAGCAAATACATGAACGAATAAAACGTTTACGCAAACAAAATAAATTATCTGTCGATGAGATTGTAAAAAAATTAAATATTTCTCGTGCAACATATTACCGCTACGAAAGTAATGAAATAGAAAAATTGCCTTTAACTATACTTGAGCCACTTGCAAAAATATTAAATACTACTCCTGCATATTTAATGGGCTGGCAAGAACCGCATCAACAAAATAAATCTATTATATCTGACAAAGCTGAAGGTTACTATGTAGATCCTGAAACTGCTGAATTTGCGGAATATCTACGTACACGCCCAGGCGCACGCATGCTCTTTTCTGCAGCTAAAGACATTACTAAAGAGGAGATGGAAGAAACAGTTAAATACATAGAGTTCTTAAAATCTAAACATAAGTAATACACACAAGGGAGAGTGGTAGTATTGGTTATTAACCTTATTTATTGTGATTTACCAAATGCAAAAGCAGTTTCTGAAGAATCAGAGGACGTAGATACTCATAATATCTACATCAATAAAAATCTCCCTCATGACCGCATGAGAGAGGAAATAAAGCACGAGCTAATTCATATCATTCATGATGACTTTTATGTTGATCATCACGTTAATTTAGTTGAGCGTATGGTTAGGATGTCTCAAATTGAAGATGGTGACCTTAACGGAATCGACTTTTATCATCACATTATTTAACTATATAACTGGGGAGATGTTATTATGTTAAAACTTTTAAAACGTTTATTTGGTTCTTTTACAAAGCAATCTGCTAATACCACAGATACTCTCGAATTATCTTTCGAAGTAAATTCTAATTTTAATCATGCACCTATTTCTACCCATAGTCACGAACTATCTATCGATGAGTATTGGAATCATTGGTTAGCTTCTAATAACAATTCTTTTCAACATAGAATTGAACGTGCTACATGGATTTCTTCTCAATCGATTAAAATGAACGACGACTTTTGTTATATTTCTGGCACTCAACCTCAACCATATATAGTGACACTATCTAGTTGTACCTGTGCTGACTTTCAAAATCGTCAAAATACAAATTTCGATTATCCATGTAAACATATGTGTAGATTAGCTATTGAAAATGGAATTATTTCTGCACATATTCATACAGATACTGAAATAGAAGAAAAAGCTATTCAAGATGCAAAAGCAGCTGAAGAACTTTCTGAACTTAATCGTTTACATGAAATAGAGCTAGATAAATTTAGATTATCTGCAACTGATATATCTAATATTCTATCCATCATTGATGAACCTGAGTTACCAATTCCAAATTTTAATGGTAATGCTGATTACTTCAGCTCAACTAGTTATGATAATAAAGAATCAAACTATATTGATAAATCTGATGAATTAATAGATAAGCTATCCGATCAACACGCTATTAATAAGATTGTTACTATAGTATCTCAAATACAAAATCATCTTGTTCAATTTAAAGAATTCCTCTATTCAAAAGGTGCCTGTGGTGTTGATGAATATAATTCTATGCATAGCAGTGACTTTGATGATGCTCGAGACCAAATTCAATCATTCTTATTAAATGACTATCCTGATAATGCCTATGATTATAATGAAGAACAAAAGGCAGTTGTAGAAGAGAAAAATAGAATTAAACAAGAACGTATTGATAAAAAATCTATACTATCAGCAATTTCTCGCGAGCCAATAGCACAAGCTAGTTTAATCAAATCACTATTTCCTGATAACACATCATATGGTAAACGTTTATGTAATTCCTTAGTCAAGGAAGGTAAGTTACAACAAGTAAAACAAGGTAATCGATACTTTATTAATAAAGTATGATTATAATTTTGAATATAAAAAATAAGCCCTCACCGCAGTGAGGGCCATAAAAAACTACATACCTTAGAGGTACTTCATTTTTACTCCAATAACATTATACCATAAAACCTCTAAGGCTTATTAACTATGCCAAGGAGGTTATTTTTATGGCTAAAAAACGAACCGATGGACGCTACCAAGTATCCAAAATGATAAATGGTAAGCGTAAATACTTTTATGGTACTACCAAAAAAGCTGCCATAGAATCCATGGAGAAATACGTAAATACAAATCAAGCATGTGCTAATTTCGACGATACTATTTCATTAAACACTTGGATTAATATATGGCTGAATCTAAAGAAAAAGACTATAACCCCTGCCACATATCAAAGCTATACAGGCATTATTAATCGCTATATCAGAGATAAAATCGGTGGCGTGAAGTTAGCCGAAATTAAACCTAATACATTACGGTATGTCTTTGAATCAATGGGTGGATTATCATCAAGGACTATATCCTACACCATGACAATTCTAGGATCCATATTAGAGCAGGCGGTAAAAGATGATATTATTCCTAAAAACTATATGAAAAACATAGACCGACCAAAACAGGTTAAGGTTCGACATATGGTGACATTATCTGCAGATGAAGTTAAAGAATTTTTATCGAATATATCGAACACAGAACATCATGCACTCTTTAAATTAGCATTTGCAACAGGTATGCGTCGGTCTGAATTATTAGGCTTACGATGGTCTGATATCGATTTTAAGAAATCAACTATATCCATTTCACAAACAGCACTCAAAATCGGATCTACTGCAGTTATATCCAATACAACTAAAACGACATCATCAAAACGGATTATTGCTATTGATACGGAAACCCTTCAGGAACTTATGAAGCATAAAACAATCATTGATAAGCGTAGAATAAAAACAATGAACTGGATTAATAATAATCTTGTATTTCCTGGTATAAAAGGCGGTCCCCGTTGTCCTGATGAAGTCAGCAAGTTATGTAAGAAGTATGCCAATTTAATCGGCAAGCCATCTTTTACTATGCATGGTACAAGACATACTCACGCCACCCTTCTCATCGAAAATGGGGCCAATATGAAAGCCATACAAGAACGCCTAGGCCATGCTTCATTCCAAGAAACAATGGATACCTACTCACATGTGACACCTAAAATGGAAGATGACATCGTAGAACGTATCTCTAAAATATTCTGATGTCAAAATGATGTCAAACCACGCAAGACTTTATGATGTCAAATAAAAATAAGGGCTTACAGAATTACCTGTAAGCCCTTATTTAATCAGCTTGGTGCGGTTGGAGGGACTTGAACCCTCACGAGCGTACGCTCACCACCCCCTCAAGATGGCGTGGCATTTAACACACATTTACAAAACCAACAAATCTAGTAGTTATCTACTTCGTTAATATCTATATAGTTATATATTTCACTATATTTTTATATAAGATGATGTCAAAATGATGTCATTAATATATATATCAACTCCATATGAACTTTATGACTATATTTAGGACGTCATCACATATGTAGAAATCTGATACAAGACCATATTTATTAACTGTTTCTTCCAAGTCTTCTAACAAACATTCATATATTGCAGCTTGTGCTATATGACCTGTATACGTTTTAGAATAGCTCTCTACAATTGCAGATAACTCTTCATGTACTCTGATATATTTATTCGAATGGAATGCACTATAATCAAAGTTTATTTTGTAAATTCTATTTTTAACTAACTGTTGTGCTAGTTGGTTGTAACGCATATGATACCACCTACTATTCTTCTATAATCTTATATGACAATAGTAAATCATCAATATTTCTTTATAGGCACGGATAAATGTATATTGTTTAATATAGTATCAGCATCAGATTTATCCAACATTTTACCCGCTTTTACTTTATCTAAAATCACTAATAATTTATCTTTGGCATCATCCAAAAATTCTGCACTCTTATGCAGTCCTCTTTTTCTGATACTATCTGCTGACTCACTATATTTTGCAACAAAATACTCTAGCATATCTATGAATTTATCTGAATGTAAATAATCTTGAATATAGTCATTTGATATAGTATTCATATGTCCCCCCCCTATTATTTTTAATATACAACTTGCCTGTATTATATCATTTCTAAATTAAATCTAGTTATCTATCTTTATATTCTGTTTTTTTAATAATAATGTGCTTAATTCTCTAATAATCAACCGTTCAACATAAATGGGAATTTTCCGTCTTCCTTGTTCCCAATTTCTTATAGTCCCTATTGGAATCAACAACAAATTAGATAAATCTCTTTGTTCTAATCCTAACATTTGTCTTAACTCTTTTATTGTATAATTCCCCATAAAATATTTTTCTATAAAAAAAACTACATCTCTTACAATCCACTCTTCTAGGTACGGTTTGTTTTGATTGTACTGATCTAATATAGCTTGTTTTGTTTCTATATCTTCTTCTGTATCATCTTCATCTATTTTATTTATTCGTGCCATTTCTTCATCATTATAATACCAGTCTATAATTATATTATTTTCTTCTAGTACTTGAATTGTACTATCCTCATTTAATATTCCATCACTCAATTCCTCTTGTAATTCTTGTAATAATTCTAACTGAAGTTCATCAACTTTATTTTCTATTCTTCCCATGATTTGCTAAATTCCTTATCTTTAAATAACGCTGCTAATCCACTTATTTGTTTTAGCCTCAATAATTCATCTGCATCCATTCCTATATTACTCATAATCCATTTATCAGACATACCACTTTCAACCAACTCTGCAACAATATTTACCATTAATTCTATATTGTGACTTCCCCTTGCTCTATTATGTCTTATTGTTGATGCCATTCTATCAGATATAGGTTTTTCTATTACTGATACAGGTAAACACCCTTCTTCTCGTTCATAAATATCTTTATGTTCCAATATTGTTCTATATCTATGATATCCATCTACAATTTCATATCTATCTATTTCCTCTAGATAGTAACATACGATTGGCATTGTGTACCCATCTTCTTTTATGGATTTATACAACAATTTCATTTCTGGTGGTGCTACACTGTTCGGATTATAACTATTTGCTTTAATTTTCTCTACAGGGATTCGCTTTATATTATATACAGGACTACAATATTTTTTCATATTTCTGTATAGCCTCCTTCCTTTTTTTCATTTCTTGTTTTGTCTGACTAAACCCCATATATTTACACATATGATCGTTCTTTAAAATACAAATACACATTCTTTTGTATGTTGGAATAGATTTAAAATCTTTTATATCTAAATCATCTAAATAATCTAACTTAACAGCTTTTTTATCTGACTTGTAATTATGTGTTCCTAACTCATATTTTATAGATAAAGAATCTAATTCACTTATTATTTCATCAGATAAAACACCCCCTTTAGTTTTCCAAAAATTAATAGATGTCTCTAATTTCTCAAGATACTTTTCTTTTGTATCTACTGGCAATGTATCTAATAAAAACTCCATATATTGTTTCCATGTGAAATGTTTTGGTTTTGTAATGCTTTTCCATCCTATAGCACTTGTTCCGCCATATATTCCTGTGAAATTCACACCATTAACTCTACTTACAAGTTTTCCCCATGTATGTGGCTCAATTATTTTATATAACTTCAATGTTTCTTGCCCTTCTGACAAAAAAGGGCTAGCGACCCGCATCATATCTATAGGCAATCCTGCTTGATAATATAAATCGTATATTTTATTATACTCAAATCCAAACTTACCATTAGCAATCCATATATCTTCTGTTTTCCAATCATATATTGGATAAAAATTATATACGTTACTATCTATTTTTTTACTATATTTCTTTCCTTTATAATAACTTTCTCTTTCTTTGTGGATTGCTCTCCAACGATGCAAGCTTTCCTGTGTTCTAATTCCTACTAATACCGCTGTTTTCTTTGCCTTTTCTCTTTTATGAATCCACCTACTTAACTTTTCTTGAAATTCATAATCCCACATATCATCTTTATAAAAATCAAAGTCTTTTTTTGTCATTGCTATTTGTGGTAATTTTCTAACCCATATATCTTCTAGCTTTTCTTCCCAAGGTCGCCAATAATCTTGATACATGCTTGTACACGTCTTTACCTTAAATGGTACACATACATGATATATTTTTAAATAATCTCTATATTTATCTTCCATTAATTGTACGTAGTCTGTTGTCATTTCATATTGAGCTTCATAATCTAGATGCATTAATGTTATTTTTCTATTTATATTATTTTGTTTCAAATATTGTAAGCACAAATTTAACATTACACCACTATCTTTTCCGCCAGAAAATGATATATAAACATGGTCAAATTCATTGAAGATATATTTTATTCTCTCCATTGTTGTTTCATATACATTCTTCAAATGATTCACCTCTTTCTATTTTTTGTATTATCATTTCTTTTAATGTTTTCTTACGCTTTACATTTTCTCTAATCATATTGTATATGCCTAAATCTGATGTAAAAAAAATATATTCTATATCTCTATTTTGCCCAATTCTTTTAATTCTGCTCATAGCTTGATCAATTTTGGCATAATCAAATACTATACTACTAAATGCTACTCTGTTACAAAATTGTAAATTCAAACTAAACGCACCTGTTCCAAATGTAATTAATAATGGTTTACTATCGTTTTTAAACGATTCTAATATATCTTCTCTATTCTTTGTTGCACCAGTAATTACATAACAATCAATTATTCTAGATATATTTTTTACCTCTTCTAATAGCGTACAAAATACTATTATTTGCCCTTTTAATTTATTTGCTATCATTCTATGCCGTTCTCGATCCATAAAACATGTTATAGCTAGGTTCGTAAACATATCTACTCTGCATTCCCCTACAGATAACATTTCTAATAAATGTTCTTTTCTTTTATAGTATTTTTGTTGTGTTTCAACGCTAGCTGGAATACATATATTTTTTATTTCTATATTCTTTTCAAAGTCAAAGTTACATTCATAAATATATGGTGCAATTAATTTCTGTAAATATTCTAAATTTACCTCTGATAATTTATAGAAATCTCGCTCTCTTTGCCCTCTTTTTTTATATCGTATATGTTTAAAAAATGTTTTTAAAAATGTATCTCTGTCCATATCAATAATCAATGGGCTTAGAAAATACATTTGATTATATATATCCCATTCATTTTTTGTGATTGGCGTTCCATTTAGTATTAATCTATATTCACTTTTTTTTGATATTTCAATCATCCGTTTAAATCTTTTGGTATTTTCATTTTTAATGAATATGCTCTCATCTGCAATGATAAATGTTTTTTTCCCTTTTATATAATTCAATATATCTATATATGTATTATCTGATGCAGATATAGTTTCATATCCTACTATTAAGTACTGACAATGCACTCCCCATCTTTTTACCTCTTTATTAATATTTTCCTTAGCAATATACGGACACACAATTAATAGTATGTCCGTATTTGTTGAATTAACTAACTCTAAGGCAGCTCTTGTTTTTCCCGTTCCTTGTTTCATAAACAATGCGCCCACTTTTAATTTTTTGAATTTTTCTATTGCCTTTTTTTGTTCATTTGTCAACATCTCTTATCAACTCTTGCTTTATTTCTACGTTCATATTAATCTTAGTCGGCTCTTCTATATGGCAATAACAGTCTTTGATTTCTTCATTATCATAATTTTTATTATCAAAGGCACCTTTCATCTCTTCTACCGATATTTCTTGTGATTTTCCCTTTCTATATAGTTTAAATTTCCATTCTTCAGTAAATGAAAATGATACCAACCAACCTTTATGCCCTTCTTCTCTTACTAATTTCTTTGGATGATAAAAACACCATCCATGATATTCGCTCTTATTAGGCATATTTATTACAACTGAATTACCTTTATCTTCTTTAATATTTTGTACATTAAAATAAATTTTATTCCATTTCATATTTATATCTCCATTTCTTTTCACAATCTAACATGCGATTATTTGTTATTCCTCTCAAATAATTAAAATCAAATGTTGATATATTGGCAGTCTTTACATATATATCTTGTACTTGTTTATCTGCTACTACATATCTATTTTCTTCATTTGAATATACTTTAAATTCTACATCCACATATTTAATATCATATTCACTTAAATCAATATTATATTCTTTTGTAATTTTATTCTTAAATATTTTAGGTATATATATTGCCTTGATTGCACTAACCGGAACTTCTGATACTATATATTCTTCATATTCCCCTTTATGAATATCATATTTATCTATTTCATTAGGTTTTGCATCAACCTCTATCTCTAACAATACTAGTCCATAAGTTGTAAAACTATCCCCTATATTATTTTCTTTGAACAAATAAACTACATCTGTTGCATTATTAGATCTACGTGATTCTTCCCAATTATTGTTACCAGTTACATCTATTGGTAATATACCTTCTTCTAATATTTTTACTATATCTTTTATATCTACATTTTTGTATAATCTCATTTTTTCTCCTTGTTATCATTAACATCTTTTATTAATTATATTATACTACGCCATTGGCGTATTGTAAATTATTTTTTCTGTGTAAATCAAAAAAAGCCTATCAACCTAGATGTTCTTCTAAGCTGATAGGCTTTTATTATGTTATTCAGTTATAAACAATTGCTTAACTACTCAACTATAAACTAATCGTTGATAGTTGCGTGTATCCGCCATTACACGCTATGGAGATATACGGATCACCTCTCAGTCATCGACGAATTGCACCTGCTAATCCAAATACACCGCTTACCACAGCCCATGTATCACGTTGTCTTTTAAGGCGCTGTTCTGTTCGTTTGTTGCGTTTGATTTGCTCTTTCAATTCTTCTAATGACGTCGAGGCTTCGTTCAATTTCGCTTCTTGCGTCGTCAAGAGATTGGAGGCTTTCGTTAATTCGTTCCCCTGTTTCTCGTTGATTGCTTTGAGCGCGTTCAATTCCTTCGTCCGTTCTTCGTTGATAATCTTCAATTCTGTTAATGCTGTTCCCTGCGTCGCGGTTAAGCTGTTGGCTTGTTGCAATGCTTTCTCGGAGTTGTTGATTGAGCTTTCTGCTTTCGTCAAGCGCCCTTTGAGTTCGTTCCAACTGCTTACGGGTACGCTGATAGTCGGCTCTTGTGTCGAGGTACCCTCCGATGAGGCTGCATGCGAAACCGATGATAAGAATGCTAAGCACACCACAAATAACGCGCTTAATAGTAAACGCATGTACAATTTTGTTCTTGATAGTTTCATACATAATTAATCCTTTCTAAATATTACTACCCCACTGTGCGCCCCACCATCGAGCGGTGCCACGTAACCAGTCGCCCCCACTCCATCGTTCATCACCTGCATGGCACACTAAGAGGTCCCATCGGTCAACGTTGGAGTCTGGGCCGTATGTGTTATTAGGATACCCAGTCGGATCTAAATAATAGAGGTCTAGGCCGTCCTTATTATCTGCTGCTTCCGCGTGTGTCATTTGATGTTGTATGTCAAGCGGAACACCTGCATTGATTGTAAGCACTGCCATAATTTGTGTCATCGTAACCAACTGCGCTTTTGTTGGTGGTTCACTACCTAGATTATTTTCACTGACTGCATCCCAACATGCCTCAATAGCTATTCCTACGGCGTTACTATTCCGCATGTAGGTATGTTCCTTATAATCGGTTAAGGCCTTCATATCGGTCCACATCAAGCCTGCTCGGTCGATGTTGATATGATAGTCCGTAAAGTGCTTACCGCCTTTTACACCTGTCCAATGCAGGTATGCCTTTTCAATTTGGCCATATGCATCGAGTGCTAAGGACTTTAACTCGTCCATTGTAATTTGTCGAAACATTTATTTCCCCCTCTCATCATGGTTAACGTCATCTGCTAATTGTTGTATGCCAGGTCTGTTCATAGGCAACGTATTAGGCTCCTCTAACTTATCTGGTATCCCGTTATGGTTCTTATCGATGAACATGCCACACAAGCCTACGATAGCCATAAGTACCGACGGAATGTTAATATGGTCAATAATTAATACGCCCTTATCGATAAGCTGATTCGCTTCAGGTGACACATAACCTCTAATCGTTGATAGCGCATACTGGACAACGACTAATATCATCGGTACTAGCATGACTAGGACTAATGCCCTCGTCGCTAATACGCCAGTTGGCCGTATGCCTGCTATTCTGATGGACTGATATGATCGCTTGACGCGGTTAATAATAGCTGTCTTATCCATTACCCCTCCATGCTTTTATAATTTCAATCGTATATTGAAATATCTTGCCTATATCGATTAGGTCATCTTCAACCATTTCACGTAAGTTTTCAATAATAGACCAACATTCAGCGAAGAATGGTATCAACATAAATACATAAGAGAATATATGGTCTAAGAATAAATCTGTGTTTGGAATAGGAATATCAGGTAATGAAATAAATACAATGGATAGTATCATCCATGCCGGATATTGTATGCATAGTTTCTTTAATAAATCACCTCTAAGGCGCTCACTCATTAAATATCTACGCCGTTCGCCTGTGGCTTCATCAACATACTGACCTTTTCCCCAACCATACCAGGTTAGCGTTGTTAGTAATGTAATAGGATTATTAGGCCTATGATTATCCTTGTTATATCGCAACACTTCTGCAGCAATTCGCTGAATGGTGTCCACAAACAATAAGGTAGTGGTTAGAATAATCACTACTCCCATACTAACTAAATGTTCATGCGATATCCCACTTATGAGCATAATTAAAATATCATTAAGAATATCCATTCACTCCCCCCCATACCCTTATTGCTCTTCATCTAAAGCCATTAAATCATTGTGCACACATCCTTCTGTTGGACATGTACCGTCTTCATTCAAAGTCGCCCAACAGTATTCACAAAAGTGCATCACTGGTACATCAGATTTGATTTCGTAGTTATCCATTATTTTACCTCCTTGATCTTAGCTACCATTTCGGCATTGAGTTTCTTAAATTGTGCTTGTAAATCATCATATGGCACATTAGCCAACCGTCTGCGTAGTAACGCTTGGTCTAGCGTTGCAAATCGTTCGTCATAATACTTACGGATTTGTGCAATACTTTCCGATTTTGTCGGTTGATATTCCGTTACAGGAATGTCAATGAAAGTACCATTCAAATATGCTTTGCCACTTGTGAATTGTGCCTGCATTTCACTATCACCTGTTATGATGTTAGCAGTTGGATAGGATTGTTTTGCTAATTGCTCTATTTCTTCAAGAGTATCCGCATGAACACCAACTACATAAGATGTTTGACGAACACCTTTTTCGTCTAATACAAATACATACATATTCTTGTCCTTTCTTGGAGGTTACTATGAAATTAATTAAGAAATTAAAAGGGGCTCATGAACGCCCCTATGTCGCATATAAAGTTGTAGGTTATTATTCCTCTTATAATGAGGCTAAGGAGGCATTAAACAATTCTCATACGTTAAACGATGTATATCATTCATGGTTAGAGTTACATTCATTAAATGTCTCATTACACACCATGAAAGGATATGAATGTGCTTATCATCATGTATCATCAATATCTCACCGCCCTATCAACGAAATCACATATATGGATTTGCAAAATATAATATCTGACATGCTAAAGAGCGGACTCTCTTATTCCTCGTGTAAGAAAGTTCGCTCTTTACTCAATCAATTATATTCATTTGCAATTATTAATGACTGGTGCTCAAAGGCATACAGTCAATATTTGAATATTGGTCACAATACCCCTAAACGCCCACGCAAAGTATTCACAACCAATCAAATTAACCGATTGTGGAGTCTCAATGCAGAATTACCATTAATACTCTTATATACTGGATTGCGTGCCAGTGAATTAATTAATCTTAAAAACACTGACATCAATCGAAAACAACGATATTTAAAAGTTACCTCCAGTAAAACTAAAGCAGGGATCCGCATCATTCCCATCCATCATCGCATATGGCCCTTTATTGAATATCGACTATCTAATAAATGGATCATAGATGAACGTAATTATGTTTCTCTTTCGCACGCCTTTACATTAGCCATGAAAGCTATTAATGCTAAACATACTCCACATGATTGCCGTCATTCATTCGCTACTAGATTAGATGATGTAGGTGCTAACTATAATGCTAAACGATTATTATTAGGCCATGCATCATCTAATGTTACCGATGGAGTATATACACATAAATCACTTAGACAATTACGCAAGGCCATTGAAATGCTTAAATAACCAAGGGGGAA
>OGKB01000544.1_pt1 | contig 25861 bp, 19 predicted proteins | sample 1572351 | NCBI WGS metagenome assembly OGKB01 (sample SAMEA2582088, study PRJEB24529) | metagenome | biome: Human gut stool | place: China | collected 2011
CCGGTAAATCCTCCAAGAAAGCCCCATGCAATATTGTCATGACCTAATTCTTTTAAGATACGAGAAACGTTAATACCTTTCCCACCTGGAAGCTTGTTATCGTAGTCCATACGATTAACTTCTCCTAAGGTGAGCTTGTCTAGTTGCACGATATAATCAATAGATGGATTGATTGTTACCGTATAAATCATAATATAACCTCCTGTATTGTTGCCTGTGAACTATACTGCTTAGCTACACTAGCAGGTAAAGTACTTGTGATAATCGTTGCATCTGTAACATCTGCAACTTTCACAAAAGACACATAACCAAATTTAGACTTATCAGCGATTACATAACCTTTTTCACTTCTTTCAAGTGCAGTTCTTTTAATCTCAGCTTCATCAGGATCTGGAGTTGTCAATCCATACTTTTCATGGACACCATTGATTCCTAAAAATGCTTTATTAAATCTAAATCTTTTCAAATCATTTGCTGCTTCAACACCAATAATTGCTTTAGTAGTATTCTTTAATCTACCACCTAACAAGAAAGTCCTAATATTCTTATCGGCTAATAATGAAGCATGCTCAACTCCATTTGTAACAACAGTTAAATGCTGATCTTTAGATAAATAAGGAATGATTGCTATAGTCGAAGTTCCAGCATCTAAATAAATAACGTCATCATCTTGAATATAACTTGCTGCCTTTGCGCCTAAACTTTCTTTTTCTTGAGTATTTTGAGCAGATTTCCCCATTACATCAAGTTCTCGTTGCAAAGGTTGCTTCATCTTAGCACCGCCATGGACACGAACTAACAATCCACGTTCTTCCAATAACTGCAAGTCTCTTCTTCCTGATGATTCTGAACATTGTGTTCTTTCACAGATATCCTGTAACTTAACCACGTTATGCTCTTTTAACAGTTCTAAAATTATTCTATGTCTTTCTTCTGCAAGCACTTTCACAACCTCCTCTAGTATAGTACCACTATTCTCGATTAAATTCAATCATAAATAGTCAAAAAAAATCATTTTCTTTCATAAAAATTATAGAATTTACCAAAATACTTCTTTATACTCACGTTTCCGTTTACATTATTGTTAATAAAAGAAATAAAGAACTCATTTCTTTGTTAAAATTATATTATTAAAGTTAAAACAATAGTAATATACCGTCAAAATATTATCTTTACACTCAATAATTTACCATTATCGATCACAAACCGTCAAATAAACTTAATAAAAAAGAATAAAACAGATTTTATTTACCTGCTTTATTCTTAATTTATCTTAAATATTCATTTCAATAGATAGTATTCTTAAATTATTTCCCTGATTATCCAAGAAAACATCAGTCATTATCATGCAATTTCTAGTTTTTAAAACTATGAACTGGTGCTGGAATAAGTCCACCACGATTAATCATATCTGCCGAAGATACCTTATTAACTGCCATAATCGGAGCATGTCCTAATAAGCCACCAAATTCGACTGTTTCACCAACATCTTTTCCGGGAACCGGAACAACTCTAACAGCGGTTGTCTTATTATTAATCATGCCAATTGCAGCTTCATCTGCAATCATCGCACTAATTGTTTCAGCTGGTGTATCTCCTGGAATTGCAATCATATCTAACCCTACTGAACAAACAGCTGTCATTGCTTCTAGCTTCTCAATATTAAGTGATCCAGCATTAACTGCATCTATCATGCCAGCGTCTTCAGAAACTGGAATAAATGCACCTGATAAACCACCGACATGACTACATGCCATGATGCCACCCTTTTTAACTGCATCATTTAACATCGCTAAAGCTGCAGTTGTTCCATGTGTTCCAACTTGTTCTAAGCCAATTTCTTCCAAAATTTGGGCAACAGAATCACCTACGGCAGGTGTTGGTGCTAAAGATAGGTCAACGATTCCAAATGGTACGTTTAATTTTTCTGCGGCAATGCTACCTACTAATTGGCCCATTCTTGTAACTTTAAACGCTGTTTGCTTGATAGTTTCTGCTACCACATCCATAGAAGCGCCCTTAACTTTTTCTAGAGCTGATTTAACAACACCAGGTCCAGAAACACCCACATTAATAACAGCATCTGGTTCACCAACTCCATGGAATCCCCCTGCCATAAATGGATTATCTTCAACTGCATTACAGAAAATAACCATCTTAGCATTTGTCATAAAATCTAGTTCTGAAGCTGCTTTAACAACTTGGCCCATTTCCTTAACTGCATCCATATTGATTCCACTTCTTGTTGAACCAACATTTACAGAAGCACATACTAGATTTGTTTCAGCTAAAGCCTGAGGTAATGATTTGATTAGAGTACGATCTCCGTTTTGATAACCTTTTTGCACCAAAGCCGAGTAACCGCCAATAAAATCAATACCTAAAGTTTGTGCCGCTTTATCTAAAGCTTTAGCATATTTAACATAGTCTTTATCTTTAGAAGCTGCAGCAATCAAACTAATTGGTGTCACTGAAACTCGTTTATTAATAACTGGAATTCCATATTCTGTTGCAATTTGATTTCCAACCTTCACTAAATCTTTAGCTTTAGTTGTTATCTTGTCATAAATTTTTTGACATGCTTTATCACTGTCACTATCAATACAATCAAGCAAAGAAATTCCCATTGTAATTGTTCTAATATCCAAATTTTCTTCTGAAATCATCTTGATTGTTTCAAGGATTTGCGCTGTATCCATGCTCTATCACCTCATCTTATAGTTGATGCATCGCTTGATATAACTTTTCGTTTCTAATTTTAATTTCTACACCCAACTTTTCACCCAATTCATTGAGTTCTGTCGTGATTTTTTCGAAATCTACTTTTTCATCTGGAATCTCTACCATCATCATCATTGTAAAGTATCCATTCATAATAGTTTGAGATACATCAAGAATATTGATTTGGTTTTTAGCTAAATATGTACTTACACCGGCAATTATACCTGCCTTATCTGCTCCAATAGTAGTTAAGATTGCTCGCATTTAAAACACCATCCTTATTTTGATTACCCTTATTATAACTTATAAATCTACTTTTTCATCAACTTTATTAGTTGGTGCTACTCTTTATTTTTGATAAAATATACTTAACATTTCTATTTTGAAAGGACGATAATAATGTACAACATGCTTAATTTCATCCCTGATGATATGGGCGAAGTTCAACAAAAATTATTTTGGCTTAAAGCTAATGGATATCCTGATGCAACTGAACAAGAAGTTATCGAAAAAACTATTCTTGACGGTGTTCAATACATGTTTGACGATGCATTAGAAGGACCTTACTGGACTGTTATTTGGGATGATACTGATAAAAAATTAGCCGTACGTGGAGCTACAAGCGAAATTGTTGGCTATATCATTCCTAGAGAAAATCATTCTACATTCTCTGATGACTTTAGGGAAACTTCCCCTCTAACTTGGGAAAATCTATCTAAACAAGTAGAAAAACTTATTGGCTCTGATTAATTAACAAAAACGGCAGCAAAGTCTTTAAAACTAGGCTTTGCTGCCATTTTTCAATGAAATAGTTCTTGTTCTATTTTAGGAATTAATTTAGTTGCTACAACCCTACCACCAGCCTGATTGATATGCATATGGTCACCAAAATCATATGCACTTTGTACGCCACATGGTAGCATTTCTAAAAGAAGTGATGTGGGCACTGTTTCAGGAATTGTAGCAAGTTTGCTATTTAATTCTTTTCTAAATTTTTGTGCTTGTAGCTCTTTATCATCTGGCCGACCAGTGTGACTAAGCGTAAATGGTGGTATATCTAGCAAAATTAATTCACTATTGCGCTTTTCTAAAATTTCATTTAGCCTCTGGACAGCATTAAAAAAATTATCCTTAGTTATTTTTTGTCTTGCAGCTACTTCACTGATCAATGGTAGCATCAAATCATTTGCCCCAATTGAAACAATCGTCAATTCAGGTTTAAAGCCACTCCTATTTCTAACCATTCTACTTAATAAACTCTCTCCAAAAGTTTCATAAATGGGTTGATCATGAGGGGCATCATGAATTAAGCGACTTCCAGAAATAGCGGTATTTAACACTGTTACTTCGTCAGGATGTACGGTCATCAAATATTGCATTAGAGGAGCTGTTATCATCCCCATTTCCATTAGAGAATCACCTGTAATTTCTAAATATTTAGGATTTGCTTTCGTCCATACGTCTACTTCTTCTAAACAAAACCAACCTTTCCTACTTTGCCAAGTATCACTTAACTTAGGTAAGAAATTAGCACTACGAGCAAAAGAGGCATTGGTTAATGATGTTTCATAAGTACACTTAAAATCACAGTATTCTTGTTCCTGCGAAGACTTCATATAGACATAGATTGTTTGTCCAACTTTAATATCTAAGTCTATTGAATCTGTCCAAATTGCTTCTCCTTGTGGAATTACAATCGTATCTTGATACAAAGCTGTTACTCTTTGCTTTTCTTTCATATCAGCTGTTAGAGCTACATAAATTTCATCAAAAATGAGTTCTTCTTTACCATAGTAATTGGTTAATTTTAGTCGTAATTCTTTGCCTGATAAAAAAGACGTAATTTTTATTAATTGCGATAATTCTCTCATCTTAAATGGCATCGCCGAAAAATCAATATTTTCATAATACCAGGCAGCTTGCCAAGCAACCATTTCTTTCACCTACTCTCAAAAAAGCACCAATAAGCTTTGATCTTATTGGTGCCAGTATCTTATTCTTTTTTACATTTCCTTAAATTCAGCATCATAAATTCTATCTTGTTTCAAAAATTTATCTCCAGCTAAATTTCGATAAAATGCAGCCTTTGTTGCGCTCATATATGGGATCAACCAAATATAACCTAATCCAAATGTAAGAATTGATACAATATGCCAGCCAATAAAGCTTAAATCTAATAGGAATAGTTCCCACTTATGTCCATTCATCAATTCTCTACTTAAAGTTACATAATCAGGATATTTGTAATTGGCTTTTGCACCACTAGCTTCAATATCTTTGTAGATAAAGTAAGTTTGTGAGTATGAATATCCCTTAATAATCCCAGGAATAATGAAAAGTAATGACCATAGGAATTGTAATACCCATTGGATAATATACATCACTAATACTGGAATAAAATATCTTTTAGAAAACACTTGGAACATACTTCTAAAATTGTTGATACTTTCCACGCTTTTGCCACGAAGCCAATCTAAAAAGGTATATTGAATCCCTAGATAAATCATAATTCCAATAATACTTGAAACAATGTTGGTACTATAAGTTCCACCATTTCCAGTTGAATTAGCAGCTACATCATTGGGAACATCACTAAATGTTGCCGGATTGTTTCGTATCACTAACAATAACACTTGTAAAAATATAGAAACTGTAAAAACTGTTATTACTGTGAATACAATTGGTATTATTGATAATCCTATCGCTTTTTTCCAATTTCCACGAAAAGCACCTTTTACTTCATTTTTTAGTTCTGCTCTTGTTGCCATTAGTCCCACACTTCCTTCCCATATACAATAATTAATATACTTACATAGTTATTGTAACATATCAGCCTAGTATAAATAAAACTCGCCAAATCGACGAGTTTTACTTTAATTACTATTGTTGTGTTGAGATTAATTCTTTAACATCTTCAGCATCAATTCCAACAAAATATTTATTCAAGTCAAGTTTACCTAATGCTTCTTTTATAGTTGACACATCATACTTCAAACCACGTAAAGCATCTTCGACATCTTTTACATCGCCTGAACCAAAGAAGTCACCGTAAATCTTAATATCTTTGATCTTACCATCTTCAACTAAGAAACGTGCATCAATTGTACCGCTAGTAAAGTGTTTGCGACGCTTAACTGTGAATTCTGGAGACTTGCCATATACCCAGTCCCAGTTCTTATAAAGCTTTTGTTCGATTGCTTCAATACCTTTTTTATCTTCGTCATCTAATTGGTATTCATATTGTTGTGCTTCTTCTAAAGAGTCAACACCCCAAATTAGTTTGATTAATTCATCTCTAAATTGGAATGTATCAAAGTCTTTATATTCTTCACTAACATATGGTTTTAGATTTGTAACACGAGAACGTACTGATTTAATTCCTTTAGATTCAATCTTATCCTTAGGAACACGTAAAGCATCAGCAACTGCATCAGTATCAACATCAAACATTAGTGTACCGTGAGAGAAAGTTTTGCCACCACGCGTATACATTGCATTACCAGAGAATTTCTTACCATCAACCACAATATCATTACGTCCGGTTGTTTCTGCACCTGTTACACCCATCTTATGCAAAGCATCTACAACAGGTTGTACTAAAGATTTAAAGTCACCAAATTTTTGATTTTCTGCTGGTACTACGAAACTAAAGCAAAGGTTACCTAAATCTTGGTACATAGCTCCACCACCTGATAGACGGCGTGTAATAGTAATTCCATGTTCTTCACAATATTTTTGGTTGATTTCTTCCATTGTATTTTGGTTACGACCAACAATAATACATGGCTTTTCAATGTAGAATAACATGAACGGAGGTTTTATCTTATCGCTATTCATTAAATATTGTTCTGTGGCCAAGTTTGTTCTAATATCATCTGTTTTCATTACAACGTATTGCATTTTTTCCATAACTTTCATCTTCCTCTACTAATTACTTTTATACAAAGAACCGATATCCACTAATACCGGTCCTTTACTTTAATTATTAAATATTTGTTGGGAATCCAATGGCAACATCAGCAGTATCCATAACAGCTTCACTTAAGGAAGGATGTGGATGAATTGTTAATGCAACATCTTCAACTGTTGAACCACATTCAATAGCCAAAGTTAATTCACTAATTAAATCACTAGCGTTGCTACCAACCATTTGAGCACCTAATAAGACACCTGTTTCTTTTTCAAATACTAAACGGATAAATCCATCTGTTTCACCCATTGAAATTGCACGACCATTAGCTGCAAATGGGAATTGTGCTTTCTTAGCGTCAAAGCCTTTTTCCTTTGCTTCAGCTAATGTCAAACCTGTTGTTGCAATGGATGTATCTGTATAACATACAGCTGGCATTGCATGGTAATCAATAACTGTTGGTTTGCCAGAAATAGCTTCTACTGCAACCTTTCCTTCGTAAGAAGCTTTATGAGCTAATGCGTATCCCTTCGTTACGTCACCAATAGCGTAAATGTTAGGAATATTTGAACGACTTTGTGCATCAACAGGAATTAAACCACGTTCATCAACACTTACACCAGCTTGTTCTAAGCCCATATTTGAAGTGTTTGGACGACGACCAACAGAAACAATGACATAATCAGCTGTAATTTTCTTTTCTTCGCCATCTACTTCGAAAGTAACAGTTACATCTTTATCTGTTTGTTCTGCATTCTTAGCTATAGCATTAGTATAAATATCTACACCCTGTTCACTGAAGTGATGTTCTACAACTTTAACTAAATCTTTTTCATAGTTAGCTAAAATCATATCTCCACCTTCAAGGATGGTTACATGAGAGCCTAAGTTAGCGTAAGCAGATGCTAATTCAGAACCAATGTAGCCACCACCTACAACAACTAATTCTTTAGGAACTTCTGTTAAGTTCAAAGCACCTGTAGAATCAAGTACACGTCCTTCAAATTTGAAGTTAGGAATTTCGATTGGATGACTACCTGTTGCAATAATCAAATTATTGAATGTATATGTTTGAGCCTTATCATCATCAGAAATTACTCGTAAACTATGACTATCTTTCAAATATGCATTTCCCCAGATAACATCAATCTTATGTTTCTTGAATAAGGAAGCAACCCCACCTGTTAGACGAGCTACAACGTTATTCTTCCATTCAATTGTTTTATCGAAGTCTAGCTTAGCAGCTGTAACTTGAAGTCCCATTTCTTGAGAATCCATTGCATGTTGGTAATGATGTGCAGCTTCAATCAAAGCTTTAGAAGGAATACATCCAACATTCAAACATACACCACCAATATATTCACGTTCAATTACAGTAACTTTTTGACCTAGTTCTGCAGCATGAATTGCAGCTACATATCCACCAGGTCCAGCACCTACAACAACTGTATCTAAATCTATTGCAAAATCTCCAACTACCATTAGCCTATCATCCTTCCATTAATAACAATTCTGGGTCACTTAATAATTCTTTCAAGCGATTCATTGCACGTTGAGCTGTTGCACCATCAATTACGCGATGATCAAATGCCAAAGATAACTTCAAGACTTTAGCAATCTTTACTTCACCTTCAACAACAACTGGTTCATCAGTAATACGACCCATACCTAAGATAGCAACTTCTGGCCAGTTAATTACTGGTGTAAAGTGACCGCCACCTACTGAACCGATATTTGTAATTGACATACCTGTGTGACTCATATCACCGGCTGTTAATTTACCATCTTTAGCTTTAGCTGTGTTTTCAGTAATTTGTTTAGCAATACCAAATAGGCTTGTGCTATCAGCATGTTTTACATTTGGAACAAATAATCCTCTATCTGTATCTGTAGCAATACCTACATTGATGTAATCCTTATAAACAATTTCATGCTTATCCATATCTACAGATGAATTGAAGATTGGGAATTCTTTCATAACTACGGCTAATGCTTTTACCATATATGCCATGAATGTTAGACGAACATCGCGTTCTGCAGCAAGTCCCTTGTACTTCTTGCGATGTGCCCATAATTTATCAACAATTACTTCATCAAATACATGCACATGTGGAATTTGAGATACTGAACGTACCATTGCATTTGCTGTTGCTTTGCGAATGCCTGACATCTTTTCACGTGTTTCAGGCCATTGAGCATCTCCAGCAGGTAACTTAGGAGCTGGTTGTGGTGCGGCTTCTTCCACAGCTGGTGTTGCTTCAGGAGCAGCAGCAACTGCACCACCATTAGCTTTAAAGGCATCAATATCACTTCTCAATACTTGACCATGACGACCAGAACCTGGTACTAACTTCAAGTCAATTCCTTGTTCACGTGCATAACGACGAACTGCTGGCATTGCAAGAACTGGTAAGCTATGATCTGCAACTTGTGGAGTTGGTTGTGTATTTGGTGCTGGTGCGGCTTCCACTTTTTCTTCTTTTTCAGTTTCTGCAGCAGGAGCATCGTCAGCTACATTACCTTCTCCTTCTGCAACTTCTAATTCGATCAATGGTTGACCAACTTCAGCAGTTTCGCCTTCTTCAACCAATATTTTTGTTACTGTACCTGAAACTGGAGAAGGAATTTCTTCAACTGATTTATCATTTTCAATTTGAACTAAATCTCCATCGACTTCAACCTTGTCACCAGGTTTTACATGCCATTCGCCAATTGTACCTTCTGCAATACCTTCACCGATATCTGGCAATTTAAATTGATATTTACTCATTATTTCACCCTCCAAATTAGAAGTTCACAACTTCTTTAACTTTCTCTACGATATCTTTCTTGTTTGGTAACCATGTACTTTCAGCTTCACTAAATGGATATGGTGTGTCAGGAGCACTCACACGACCAATTGGTGCTTCTAATGAAAGAATACCTTTTTCTGCAATTAATGAAGCTACCGCTGGAGAAATTCCTGCTTGTGCTTGTGCTTCTTGAACAAGTACAACACGACCTGTTTTCTTAACAGAAGCTAAAATTGTTTCTTCATCAAGTGGAGATACTGTACGTAAATCAACAACTTCAGCGTTAATTCCTTCTTTAGCTAAATCTTCAGCTGCTTTCAAACTTTCTTGAACCATGTAACCATATGTTATGATGCTTACATCGCTACCTTCACGCTTAACTGCTGCTTTATCCAATGGTACGATGTATGCTTCATCTGGAACTTCTTCTTTAACTGAGCGATATAATTTCATATGTTCTAGGAATACAACTGGATCATCAGAACGAATAGCTGAAATTAATAATCCCTTAGCATCATATGGACCAGATGGAATAACTACACGTAAACCTGGTGTTTGAGCCATCAAACCTTCTAAACTATCAGAGTGAAGTTCAGGTGTATGAACCCCACCACCAAATGGAGCTCTAAATGTAACAGGCATCTTACGAGTTGCTCCCATACGATAACGTTCACGGGAGATTTGTCCTGCAATTGAATCCATTACTTCAAAAACAAAACCAAAGAATTGAATTTCAGGAACTGGACGAAAACCAGTGAAGGCTAAACCTGCTGCTAAACCACCAATACCAGATTCAGCAAGTGGTGTATCAAACACTCTATCTTCTCCGTAAATTTCTTGAAGTCCATCAGTTGCACGGAAAACACCACCGTTTTTACCAACGTCTTCCCCAAATACTAAGACCTTGTCATCACGCTTTAATTCTTCATCCATTGCCGCTGTAATAGCTTTAATCATTGTTGTTTTAGCCATGGTTATTCAGCCTCCTTCTTTGTGTATTTATCAATTTGTTCTTGAATAGTTGCAGGTGTATCAACAAAGACATTCTTTAGATATTCGCTAACTTTTTGCTTAGGTGCTTTTTCTGTTAGAACCATTGCTTCATCGATTTCCTTGTTTACTTCTTCTGTCCATGCCTTTTCTTTTTCTTCAGACCATAGACCCTTCTTATCTAAGTAAGTACGCATACGAATTAATGGATCTTTTTCTTTCCATTCTTGTTCTTCTTCAGCTGTACGATAACGCTTAGGATCATCACCAGATAAAGTATGTGGTCCGAAACGATATGTTAATGTTTCAATTAATACTGGACCGTTACCAGCTGCTGCATATTCACGTGCAGCTTTCATTACTGAATACATTGCTAGTGCATCCATTCCATCTACTTGAACAAATGGAATTCCAGCTGCCACACCTTTTTGAGCTAATGTTTTAGCAGCTGTTTGTTTTGCACGAGGAACTGAGATAGCGTATCCATTATTTTGTACTACAAAAATTGCTGGAGCTTTAAATGCACCTGCGAAGTTGATACCTTCGTAGAAATCACCTTGAGAAGTACCACCATCACCTGTGTATGTATAAGCTACATTCTTAGAACCCTTTTTCTTCAAACCTAAAGCAATTCCTGCAGCTTGAACATATTGAGCACCGATAATAATTTGTGGTGGTAGTGCATTGAAGTTTTCAGGATATTTATTTCCATCAACATGACCACGTGACCATAAGAATGCTTTGTATAAAGGCAATCCATGTAATACCAATTGTGGAACATCACGGTATGCTGGAAGGATATAGTCTTCTTTTTCCATTGCAAATTCTGATCCAATTTGAGAAGCTTCTTCACCTGCAGTAGGAGCAAAGAAACCTAGACGTCCTTGACGATTCAATTTAGTTGAACGTTCGTTTAGGACACGAGACCAAACCATTTTCTTAAATAATTCAACAATTTGTTCATCACTTAAATCAGGAAATAGATCCTTGTTAACAACATTTCCATCATTATCGAGAACACGCACTGTTTCAAACTTGTCATCAACGATGTTTTTTAATTTATCAAAATCAATACCAGCCATCTTGAAAACCTCCTTAAAAATTAGCGATATTTTCCGAACTCGTTTTTATTTTATATAACGCTTACAATGCTATTATACCTTATTTTTTTTAAATGTTAATTTTGTTTGTTTTTGCACAATAGATTTTATGGCATATAATGCCGACTTATCAATATTTATAACTTTAAATTAAGTTCAAAAAAATTTATGAAGATCTATATTTGTTATCGTTATCACAAAAATGATTACAAGCTTAACATACCTATTTAATCAAATTAAAAAAGACTAACCTATTGTTAATCATCACATAATTTTATTAACTTTGTGATTTTTCCAATAAATTAGTCTTTTATAATTATTTAGTTATCACGTTTATTCTTGCGTTTAAATCCGAATAAACCTGCTAAACTCATTAAGATTAATCCTACTAAACTAGCAGTATTATCTTTTTGATCACCAGTTTGTGGTAATGTTTGGCTTGATACTTTAGTATTCACTTTATCTTTAGAGTTAATAGTATTTTTGAAATCATTGGACTTCTTAGTTTTAGTTTCTACTTTACTTTCCTTACCGTTATTATCGTTCTTATCAACTTGGTTTGTGTTCTTTGTAGAATCTGTACTATTTTTCTCATATACAAAGGTAATTTCTAAAGTCTTACCAAAAATACCATGAACCAATTTGCTCTCAGAAATCAAGTGATAACCAGCAATTTCTAAGGCTTGAGTAGTAAACTCATTTCCTTCTCTACCAGATACAGTTCCAGTATCGGCAAGCTCATTTCCCATGTTGTCTTCATAATTAATTACCACATTTACGATATTAGCTTTATATATTACAACTTCTGTCGTATTGCTATCATTAATTGTTACTTCTTTAGCTGGTACGCTTGCCTTATCTGGTGTGTAGCCTGCTTTTTCTGGTGTCTTCACTTCGTCGAAGCTTTGACTTGGGACATCTGTGCTCCAGATTACTTGATCTGTTACTAGATCTTTGTCTCCTGGTTGGGTGAATGTTAGACTTTGACTCTTGGTATCTAATAACTTACCACTTTCATCTCGATACTCTATTGTTCTAGTTACCGTATTATCTCTAGTAACTGTTTCATGTTTATGCTTCAAATGAATTGTTACTATGTTACTTTCATCGGTGCCATCTTCTGGGAAGGTGTAATCCGTTGGATTTCCTGCTACTTCCTCATAATTTTCTGGTACTTCTGGGGTAACCTTTACGGTTTCTCCTGTCTTGCCAGATATGCTACCTTGCTTGACTTTTTGTCCACCGTTGTCATCATCCACATATACTACTCGACCGGTTTGTTCATTTGCCTTATATACTACAGTTTCTGTGTAATCTTTAGTATCAAATGTTACTGTTTCACTTGGAACAACAGCTTTATCTGGTGTGTAGCCTGCCTTTTCTGGTGTCTTTACTTCGTCGAAGCTTTGGCTTGGGACTTCGTTCCAAACTACTTGATTTGTTACTAAATCCTTATCTCCTGTTCGAGTAAATACCAAACTTTGTTTTACTGCATCTAATAACTTACCACTTTCATCTCGATACTCTATTGTTCTAGTTACCACGTTGTCTCTAGTAACTGTTTCATGTTTATGCTTCAAATGTATTGTTACTACGTTACTTTCGTCTGTACCATCATCTGGGAAAGTATAATCCGTTGGATTTCCTACTACTTCCTCATAATTTTCTGGTACTTCTGGGGTAACCTTTACGGTTTCTCCTGTCTTGCCAGATATGCTACCTTGCTTGACTTTTTGTCCACCGTTGTCATCATCCACATATACTACTCGACCGGTTTGTTCATTTGCCTTATATACTACAGTTTCTGTGTAATCTTTAGTATCAAATGTTACTGTTTCACTTGGAACAACAGCTTTATCTGGAGTGTAGCCTGCATTTTTTGGCGTCTTCACTTCGTCGAAGCTTTGACTTGGGACATCTGTGTTCCAAACTATTTGGCCTGTTACTAGATCTTTGTCGCCTGTTTGGGTGAACTTTAGACTTTGACTCTTGGTATCTAATAGATTACCTTTTTCATCTCGGTACTCTATTGTTCTAGTTACCACGTTGTCTTCAGTAACTACTTCATGCTTATGCTTCAAATGTATTGTTATAGCTGGATAGCCATTTGTTCCAAATACAATCTCATTTGGAATTTGGTCCTCATTTACTATCTCATACTTATCTTTATCTGGATTAGTAATATTAGTTTCTACACTTTCAAAAGTCTTACCTGTAATTTCTTGTACAGTTCCAACTGTTTTTTCATCTAAATCATCATCTACATAAGTGACTGTTGTCTTTTGGTCACCTGCATCATAATACATCTCGTATGATACAAAATAAGTTGCAGTCGAACCATCGCTTGAAACTCTACTAATTTTTCCACCCAACTTATCATCTTTAATTGTAATAGTTCCATCTTCAGATATCGAAACCGTCTGTGTAGGAACTTCTTCCATACCCTGACGAATTACATAGCCTTGGATATTTGGACTAGCAACAGTATCAAACTTATTGTTCTCAATTTTCCAGTCATGATTCCAAGTATATTTGCCTGTTACCAAGTCCAACATACCTGTTTGAGTAAATGCCACTCTACTTCCAACATCAGTTATATAATCATCTGCGATTGGATGTTTATTACCTTCGTCATCAATATAGAAGTAAGAGATCTTTTCTCTGACGGCCACGCCACCTCCGACTATAATTTTCTTGTGGGATAAATAAATAATAAATTCATTATTTGTATCGTCTGCTTGATATTTCGTTTCTTTATTAAAGTTATTTTCAACTTGATAATTCTTAGACTTCAAGTCATTTAATTCATTATCTAAATCAGCAAAATTAATGATCGTACCATATTTACCAGTGGCAGATGTTGTAAATATTTCCTTTGGTTCGCCATTAACAGTAACATCCTTATCCACAATTCTTAATACTGCATGTTGATCATTAGGAGTATATACAATATCAAAAGTTGAATCTTCACTTTCCTCAGTTATTCCTTCTACCATTGGAGCTCCTTGTCCAGGAGTATAACCACTTGGTGTTGCAACAACATCTTCTGCTTGTACAGCTTCAAAAGTTGTCCCATTCTTAGGTAACCATGGATCATAAGTAACATTCCCATTTAATTCGTCAACAGTTGCCCAACGTTGGAAAAGCAATTCTTGTTTCTTTTCTCTAGTTGTACCGTCTGGCATATGAACAATTATTGTTCTAGTAACTGTATGGTTCAAATCATCCTTATCAACACCAGCTGGATATGGTCTAATTGGATTATCAGGATTCTTTCCTGTATTTGCTTCATGTGGATCATTTGGATCAACTCTAACCGTTGTATGTTCTATTGGAATTTTAAGCTCTGGCGCTCCATCTGGGGTTAAAGTAATTGTTCCAGGAACCACTTTATCTGGATCATCTGGATACTTATATTTCCAACCCATTGGAGGTTTGATTGGATTGCCATCTCCATCAGTTACTGGAACAGTCTCGCCTGTTTTACCAGTAATTGGATATTGTGGTTCAATAACATTTCCATCTCCATCTACAAAGACAATTTCAATAGTTCGATCTTCAGCATCATATAATACAGTCAAGTTCTTTGCATTTTGTGGCTTTCCTTGAATATCCTTTATTGGAGTCACTTCAGGTACTATTGGCATTGAAGCGTGATATCCCTTAATCTCAGGCACCGTAAATGAAGCAAAATCACCACTGCCTCCATCTTTAGCTACCCAATCACTATAAGTAACTGCAGTATTAGCTTGATTATTATCAGCTAATTTTACTAAATCTATTGTTGCAGTTCTTACATAAGGAACCTTCTGCACAACATTCTCAATCAAGTTTCCATTATCATCAACTGCTGGCTGTCCACTGACATCTGTACCATTACGGTAAACACCTTGATTGTATTTAAAGTCAATTTCACGACTAACCGTAGTATTTAAATCTTGCTCACTTATACCACTTGGATAATTATGTTGATAGCCATCTATAGTAAGATTTTCATCACTACTATGTGGATTATCAGCTGTAATTTCTACTTTTTTATGTTTCAATAAAACTGTCCAAGTTTGTGATTTAGATGAATCATAGTATTTATCACCAGTTTGATCGGTGAAACCATCTTTATCTAACTCATAGCCTTTTTGTTCTAAAGTCTTAATCTCATCAGTAGTAGTGTAATCAATTTTATCACCATGAGATCCATTCAAAGTTTTAGCAAAAATTACACCATTTGCATTGTCTTGATCCAGATAATTAATTACAACTGAAGTTGTATTTGCCACATAGATTACATATACATCTAAAGTTTTGTCCTGTCTATTTGGTGTCAACGCATCTATGGTAGATTGGACCGGCTTATAATTATCAATTTCTGGAGAAGTTACCGCTGTAAATTGATTGTAATTTGGAATTATTGTTGTGACTCCATTCTGCGTATTTTCTGATTTCACAGCTTTCCAAGTTCCCAGATAGTTAATGTTACCTGTTACTAAATCAATTTGTGCATCTTGATAATAAGTTATCATCTGAATTGTATCACTAAGTCCATTGACTGGCTTTCTGCTAACGTCTACTCCATCAATTTTAGTCCCTATTGCATATACGTAATGAATAATTCGATTAACAGTACTAATACTATCTTCTGAATCATACGAATTCTTAGGATAGACTGGACTATTAGAATCTGTGCTATCTACTTTCTGCCCTTCTTGTGGCTTAGTATTAGGGTTAATATTAGCCCATTGATGTTTATAGAAGACATGTTCTTCAAAATTACTTGTAGTTACTTGCACTGTTCTACCAGTAATTATGGTTAGAGTATTACCATTCATATCAACTGCTGGCTGATATCCATATTTAGTTAAATCATAAGGTGTAACATCTCCAAATTTCGCACTTGTAGTATAAGCACCATTAACCAAAATTTCGAAAGCAGAACTTTCATTAGCTGTATCGCTGGTATATGGAATATAGTCTTCCCCAGCTTTAGGGACTAACTTACCATTGACTGATTCCATCTGACTAGGCTTGTAATAGCCTAGAACATTTCCCGTAACTTGATCAATTACTTTATAACGTGTAAACGTAATTGTATCGGTAGTAGTATCTGGATAAGTATCCTTATTAATATTCGCATTAGCAGTATTAATTAACGCGTTATTCTCATCTTTATCATGATAAGTGATTGTACGTGTAATTACTTTATTTTCTGCACTGTATGATATTGGGTCGCTTACATACAAAGTAATTATATTTTTACTGTTATCACTATTAAAGTTTGCTGGTACTTTCAAAACATAATTTCCTTCAGTTCCAGGTTCATCTGTAAAATCAACAAAGTTACCAGTTGTTTCATCGTAATAATTAACTCTATTAAGAATATAAGCACTAGGAATTAAGAAATCATGGACTTTCTTATCAAAAGCATCAATTCCTCCAGTAACTGTATCGTCTGTCTTTCCAGTCATAAATGGAATTGGATTATCAGCAATCCATTTCTTTTGCGTCATATTATACATTCTATATGACAAATTTTGACTATTTGGTGTGTACGCAATCGTCTTATTTAGATCTATTTCACTTCCAGTATTAGCTAGGAATTGATTATCAATATTAAAATTAGTATTGCTTTGCGCATTAGTTACATCAAGTCCATTTGCTGTATAACCTGGTAAACTAGGAATTGCTGTAACTCCTGGAATTACAAAGTTACCGTTACTATCAACCGTTAATGCTTCACCAGTTTCATCGTTTACTACGATATATTCCTTTTTTCCAGAAGCTTGATGAGTTTTACGTGTAACAGTATATGTTACGGTTGTTGGAGAAACTTTCTGTCCATTAACAACAATGGCATTATCAAGGTTAGTACCTCCAGCTTGATATTTAGCAGAACTAGAGTCATAGATATAGTAAACATTTTGTGTTACTTTCTTAGTTTCTGTAGTTACAATTTCTGATAATTCAAATTGCACAATATCCCCATCAAAATAGTACCTAACTAAACTATTAAATTTTGCTGCATTATTTACATCATCTTTATTTATGATAATTAATTGTGGCGAGCCTGATACCTCGTATCCTTTTGGAATCATATCTGCTGGGACACTACTTGCACTAAAGTCACTACTTTTAAGGGTATCAACATTATCTGAATAAGTTTTTGTCATCGCTGGAATATCAATGTACTTGTCAACCCCATTCTCATCTTGATAATGTAGTCGTGCTGTAACAGTCGATGTTCCTTGAATCTTAATTCCACTATTATTGACAGTAAATGGTGAGAAATTATCTCCAGTAAGAGCAGCTTTAATATACCCTATCTTTCCAGCATCTTCTTTGAAAGTTGGATCTGTCCCTTTAACAATGAAACGTCCTACATAATCTTGGCTAGGAATTGACTCATTAAATACAACTATAATTGATTTAATTTGCGACCAATCTGTTACTTGATCAGCAGGTACATATCCCTCTTACCCTTAACTGAAGAACTTGGCAAATTTTGTGTATTAGTCGAGTATAAGATAGTATACGCATCATCTGATAAATTACCATAACTCTTATCGTAAGTAATTGGTCCTGACAAATGTACGTCATAGCTACTTGCCCCATCACTCTTTTGTGGTAAATCTATTAACAATCTAGCTGCACTAAGATCATTACTATCATAGTTGGCAATATTAAGGTAGTAACTTAAAGTGTTATCTCCCTTATCATCACTTGTACCTACTAGAACTGACTTAGGATTTTGATTCCCTTGTGATGTTACCGGTACATAAGTGATAATTTGCTTATCAACCACAAAGTAATTTTCATAAACCGTATTTAGTTTATATAAACTTCCTGGAATACTACTTGTCATCACATTTCCAGTATATTGATTTACCAAATCTGTAACATTCGAACTTGTATATTTTGTATTGTAATTAATTAATCCTGTTCGAGTATACATATATACATCATACGGATATTTGCCTGCAACTGCATCTGGATCCATCATAATAAATATCTGATTAGTGGATTGATTTTGAGTATACAAACTATATCCAGTACCTGTGTAGTCAAACTTTATAACCTGTCGTCCATCAACTACGTAGGTTGAATATTTAGGAACTACTACTTTCCCACTATCATCTGTTGTTTTATATTGCACGCCATCCCAACCACGAGAGTAGGAAAAATACTTAGGCAAAACATAATAAATGATAGGTTCATAGATTCTATCCGTTGTATATCCAGTTCCATACATGTGAGTATCAAACTTTCCATAATAATTAGGATTTGTATTTTTGGGATTATACATTGTTTTATCTTGCCATCTCCATGCACCAATTGATGCCTTCAACTGATCCAATCCCTGAACTTTTTGATCAATACCTTCTATATGCTTGGTATTGTTATTAAAGTCTGGTGAAAATACCGCTAACTTAGTCGTTAATACTGTATCAGGCGGAATTACTGCCATGGTATTCATTGCATCTGATAATGTCCCTAATGCTTCAAAAATATCTGGATCATCTGCTTGTCTGTTTCCGACATTATCTTTAATAATATTATCTACAGCACCGCCATATTTTGTAGAGGCACCTACTTCTACATAATTAGGTATTATATCTACTTTAAGAATGTATTCACCTGTTGGCGCAAGAATTGTCTCTCCTGCATTAACTACACCTGATAAAAGTTTGCCACTCTTAGTTTGAATAGTATATGCATATGATGTAGTTCCTGGACGCATAGTATTATTGATTCCAGGAGTCTTTACCCCAGTTACATCTAATCCATCTGGGAATGCTGCCTCGATGTGCAAACTATTTGTGTAACTAATAGCTGTAGAATTTTGAAATCCAAAGTAATTTACGACTCTAGTTGGCTGACTTTGAGTAAATTGCTTAGCTGTATTGTTTCCAGCTTTTACTACTTCAAATTGACCGTCTTGAGGAGTAAATTTAGGACCAACTAAAGTTACTGTCCACGGATTATTAACTTGTGCGGTTAAATCTTTTTCTCCATTAGTAGTTCTTATTTTTTGATCAACAGTAATTAATCCATTTGCACTGTAATCCCCTTTACCAAATGGCTCTATTGTTTGTGTAAACTTACCTACTAAATGATAACCTGTATCGTTCTGGTAATTTTGACTTCCTGAACCAGCCGGAATTGTAATAATTACATCACCACCAGCTTTACCTTGAGTGAAAGTCACACCGCTATTAGATCCTAGCTTGCTAGCATCCATACTTGCTTGAGGATCAAGGAGAAAATTGCCAGGTACTGGAACTGTAATTGTTGTTCCTAAGTTTTGAGCATTATTAACTTTATTTGAACTATAACCATTTTCTCCTACCCCTGTAGGTTGATTGATGTCAATTTCAAAATCATATCTTGTATCTACTCGTAAATTCTTTACATATTTGGGATCCGGCTTAACTTGACGAATAGTTGGGGTCATAGAGGTTTGAACAGTTGAAGTAAATTCCAGTGGATAATTATTAATTACCTTACTTGGATCATCACTATTTTGATAACTCCAAAATATTTGTCTCTTAATTGGACCATTTGGATCCAAATGATTTGAAGAATTTACATTAGGCTGTCCAGCATAATTATTGCCATCTGGAACTATTATCCTAAGTCCATCTGTAACTGTATATGATCCAATAGATATTACTTTATATACCTTGTATTTTTCTCCGTCAATGATTTCATCAGACATAACAACTTTAGCTTGACCACCCAATTTTTCAGGCGTAAAGGCACTATCATTAATCCCCAAGCTAGTTACTGGAACCTTAATAGTATAGATATCCCCTGGTTGAAATTTACCCGTTAATATTATATTTAAATCCTTTCCAGCATCACCATCATTACCGACAGTTGTACGATTGATTGACAAAATAAAACCGTTAACATCTGTTGAAGAGGTTGTAGTATGTGTTGGTATAGTAACTGGTCGTGTTCCTTTTTGCATGCTTGGTGCAACTTCATTTTTCTCAAGATTATCTGTACTATTCATAGTTGCATTATTTGTTGGTTCTACAGTTGTAGAATTAACAACTTGATTATTTTGACTACTTGTACTTTCTTCACTAGTAGAAGTAGCAGCAGTACTTGTAGCAGTTGAAGTTGTATTTGTTTCATTACTTGTTGCGTTGTTGGTAGTACTTGAACTGGTAGATGTTGTATCTGCTGTACTTACATCTGATGTTGAAGTCGCACTTGTTTTTAATGTTAACGTCTTCTTTTGGATTGATGTAGCACTACTATTTGTACTTTCAGACTCTTGGACGGTATCTGTTGTATTCGCAGAAACTGTGTGATTATCAAAAGCAATAAATGTCATTCCCAAAAGAACAGAGACTGTCCCTATTGATAACTTTTTAAAGCCATAAACTTGCTTCTTATCATAAAATTTTTCTCTTCTTAATTTTATATTTTTCCTTCCTAACATAGACTCGCCCTCTAATGAATTCTAATAATTCACCTTTCACTATTGTTCACTTACATTTTATCATATTTATTCGAATTTTAACCTTTTTTTGTTCATTAAGTTGTATGCCACCTATTATAGCACCACTCTGTAAATTTGGTATAATATATCTCATATCAAGTTTGTAAAGGATGATATTTTTTATTATGGATAACTTAAAAAAGAAAGCTACTATCGCTTTTAGCATTCTTCTAATATTAACTCTTATTTGTATTGGCATTTCTGCATGGTTAGTTATTAGTGGAGCTAGTGCCGTAGTTACTTTAGTGATGTTTTTCATTGACTTTGTCGTATTATGTGCATTATTAACAATAGTATTTACTGCGTACTTCTACAAGAAACGTATGAAACAAATGAAAGAACAAGAACAAAAACATAGGTAAAATATTATGGAAAAGCATGTTGATAACTTAATTTCAAAAGATGAATTACTTAAAATTCTAGAAGATCGCTTTAATCAAAATATTTCTCGTCATCCTAATATAAAATGGGTTGAAATTGTACCCTTGTTAGAAAATAATCCTGAAAGAATTACTAGTCTATCTTATCTTGAAGCAAGTAATGGTGAACCTGATGTTGCTGTGATTAATGGACAACTTGTTTATGTTGATTTTAGTGAGGAATCACCTAAAGGCCGACGCAGCCTTTGTTATGATAAAGACGCTCGAGTTAATCGGAAAAAGTTTCCACCTACGTCTAGTATCTGTGGAGTTTGTGATCAATGGCAAGTAGAACTCTTAACTGAAGATGACTATCATGCATTGCAAGAAATCCAAGCTGTCGATCTTAAAACTTCTAGTTGGTTACTTACACCTAATAACATCCGCCAACTTGGTGGTGCAATTTTTGGTGATCGACGCTATGATACAACCTTTATTTATCACAACGGTGCAGATTCCTACTATGCTAGTCGCGGCTTTAGGGCTAAATTAATTTTAAAATAATTCCATTTTCCATATTTGGACACAGGACCAATTTTCTAATTTATGCAAGTAAACGCTTGATTTGCATAAATTAAAAAATTGGTCCTGTGTCTAGATTCGACTTTTTCAAAAAAACAAAAAAATTACTGGACTCCGATTAATTGGGATCCAGTAATTTTTACTAGTTCTTGATATTATTTAGCTGGAAGTACTCCACCTTTGAATTCTTTCTTAATCCAGTTTTGTGTATCTTTGGATTCTAATGCTTTCACTAACTTCTTGATAGCTGGTTTGTTCTTGTCAGCCTTACGTACAGCAATGATGTTAGCATATGGAGAGCTCTTCTTTTCTAGAGCAATTGCATCTTTAGAAGGATTTAAACCTGCTTGTACAGCATAGTTAGCATTGATTACATAAGCAGCATCTTTACCTTCTTTGTATAAACGAGGCATTAACTTAGCTTCAAAGGAGTGCTTGAATTTCAAATGTTTCTTGTTTGTAGCAATATCATTGAAGTTAGCTGTTTCAATATTTGTGCCCTTCTTTAATGTGATTAATCCTGCATCTTTAAAGATTGTCAAAATACGACCATAGTCAGATACGTTAGAGGAAACATTAACTGTTGCTCCCTTAGGTAAATCTTTCAAACTCTTGTACTTCTTGGAGTATACACCGATTGGTTCCAAGTGAATATTACCAGCTGAAACTAATGTACCATTGTTCTTCTTGTTCCAGTTATTTAAAAATGGTGTGTGTTGGAAGTAGTTAGCATCAATTTCCTTGTTAGCCAAAGCCTTGTTAGGAATAATGTAGTCGTCATACTTCTTAATCTTTAAGTCAATGCCTTCCTTCTTTAATTCAGGCTTTACATGTTCCAAAATTTTAGCATGGGGAGTTGGAGATGCCCCAACTGTTAAAGTTGTATCGGCATTTGCCTTAGAAACGCCTGTAAATAAGAAAGCAGCTGCTGCAACTGATGTAATTAAACCAAAAACTGTTTTTTTCTTCATAATCCATTCACCTCATAATTTTATTTTTCTATAAACTACCTTTTTGATGTAGAGTTTAACATCCTTTAATTAACGTTTATCAATCTTCTTAACTGTTGAGTCGCCTAACCATTGGAAAACAAACACGATTAAAACGATAATTACAGTTGCGACTAATGTTATCGCATTGTTGTAGGATTGGAACCCATCAGTATAGGCAAGTTGTCCTAAACCACCAGCACCGATTGCTCCAGCCATGGCAATATAGCCAATCAATGCAATTGTTGAAACTGTTATCCCTGAAACTAATGCAGGTAGTGATTCAGGAATTAACACTTTGTATAAGATTTGCCATTTGTTAGCTCCCATCGCTACTGCTGCTTCAATAACACCTTTGTCTACTTCATGAAATGCAATTTCAACTAGACGAGCATACATTGGAGAAGCACCGATAACTAAAGCTGGAATTCCGGCCTTAGCTCCTGTAATTGAGCCAACCAAAACTTGTGTTAATGGTAACAGTAATACGATTAAAATGATAAATGGGATGGAGCGGAAAATATTAACAAATACTCCAACAATAACATTCAAGATCTTAACCGATAATTTATCACTACCTGAAGTTTCAAATAATAGCAGACCTAATAATAATCCTAAAATTGCGACGATAGCGATTGATACGACTGTCATCCAAATCGTTTCCCAAGTTGCACTCCACATATCTGGCCAGTTAACATTCTTAAACTGGAAATATGACTGTATACCTTGATTATTCATTACTTATCACCCTCACTTCCACTCTTAAAGTTTCAAGGAACTTCAAAGCTTCTTGAATATCTTCATCGCTACCAACTAACTGAACAAATAACGTTCCAATTGTTCGAGCTTTGTCGGCCAACTGATGAATTGATCCTTCCAAGATACTTAACTGCACTTCCGGAAATTGTCTAACTAGTTCTGAAACTACCGGTAATTGAACCTGATCTCCATGGAATCTCAACTCTACTAATTGACCATGTGGGTATTTTTCTAAAAGTTGATTTACAACTTCCTTAACATCAGGTGTATTATTTGTATCAACTTCGGCATTAACGAAAAGTTTCGTCAAGTCTTGTTGAGGATGAGTAAATACTTCTGAAACAGGTCCTTCTTCAATAACTTTACCTGTTTCCATTACTGCCACCTTATCAGCCAAACGTCTAATAACGTGCATTTCGTGAGTAATAATTACAATTGTTAGATTTAACTTTCGATTAATGTCTTCAAGTAAATCCAATACTTCTTCAGTAGTTTGTGGATCCAAAGCACTTGTAGCTTCATCTGAAATTAAAATTTCAGGATCATTAGCCAATGCTCTTGCGATACCAACTCTTTGCTTTTGTCCCCCAGATAATTGGTTAGGGTAAGCATGTAATCTATCGCCCAATCCTACTAATTCTGCTAATTTCTTAGCTTTCTCAATTCTTTCGTTCTTAGGAACATGTGCAATTTCTAACGGAAAAGTAATATTTTCCAAAACTGTTCGTGACCAAAGTAAATTGAAATGTTGGAAAATAATTCCGATTCTCTTTCTTTGTTCACGCAAGTCTCTTCCGGCAAGATTATCTACTCGCTTGCCATGAATAAGAATTTTACCTTCCGTTAGTTTTTCTAATCCGTTTAACATTCTAACTAATGTACTTTTCCCTGCTCCAGAAAAGCCGACAATTCCAAATACTTCACCGGATTTGATTTCAAGATTTACATTCTGTACAGCCTTAACTTCATTATCAGCTGTTTGGAATGTCTTTGAGATGTTTTCAAACTTAATTGCTGGTGTATCAACCATCTCCTATCAACCCCTTCTCTAAAAATAAAAAAGCGGTTCTCACCCAAATATAAGGGCGAAAACCGCGGTACCACCTTAGTTCGTTGTTAATTAAAACAACCTCACTAGCTTAATAGCTTAAATTATATCGTATTCTAACGGAGTAATGGCTTGCACCATTTACTCTAACTCCGAGCCCATTCTCACTGATTTCGTATACTTCCTTTCACCTTACGAAGCTCTCTTATAATACTTCTGTCAGATCTCTTCTCATCATCGTTTATTATATCTTATTCAATTTGTACTTAGATATTAACGTGCTTTTTCTCATTTGTCAACAAATATATGAGAAAAATCTAAGAAAAAATTTAATTTAATGTAAATGTTTAAATTAGCCCAACTAATTAATAAATTTATTTTTACTTGGAAAATTCCAGCAAAGTGATAATATTAAGTTGCTTAATTTTGAAGTGAGAAAGGAGTAGTTACAATGGAAACAAGCCATATAGATTTGGCAATTTTAAATTATGCTGCAAATAATATATGCTTAGATGCCGATAGAGGTGAGGCCTCAACCTTTATTTATTGTTTTGATTCAATAGCTACACAAATTGCAGCATTACTAGAAAAACTAGGTTTTACTACTGAAATAAAGGAACACAATGGTTATGTAATAAAATCTATCGAAGGCACTATGGTAAAACTAAATATCGACTTTACCACACCTAAGCAAAATAAAATTACCTCTTCTCTACCAATAGAGATATTAACAGCAACAGAAGCTAAAAAGTTAGCTGATGACAATAAAGTTAACGCTGAAGCTATCAAAAGCATAGAAAAAGAGAGAAACAAGGGTTTTGAAACACATGATGTTAGATTTCTAACTTTGGATAGAGATAAAGTCCATCTTAATTCTGGATTTTTAGACTACCTTCTTAACACAGAGGTAGGACCATATGCAGATGATAAAACCGTTACTTTCAAAATTAAAAATCGTTCTGCTTATGATTATTAATAGGTTTAAGAACAATTCGATCATAACCACCCGTAAAACAGGTGGTTTGCTCCACGGCTATAAGCCGTTAAGAATAGCCAGCGTCTCAAGGCGCTGGCTTTCTCTTCGTTCAAGCCAAATTGCTATGATT
>OGKB01000546.1_pt1 | contig 25780 bp, 20 predicted proteins | sample 1572351 | NCBI WGS metagenome assembly OGKB01 (sample SAMEA2582088, study PRJEB24529) | metagenome | biome: Human gut stool | place: China | collected 2011
CTCGAGCTCTTCTTCGGCGAATCTGACTGAGTGTAGATTCCACGGTTTTCAGGTTACCATGCGGATGCCGCGGTGTCTGTGGTGCTCGTTGTAGTGGTCTACAAAGCCCTGCACCCATTGCTCAGCTTCCTCAGCATTGTCGAAGCCGTCACGGGGGTACAGGTAATCGCCGCTATACTTAAGCGTACGGAAGAAGGACTCCGAATACGGATTGTCGTTGCTGACTCGCGGACGACTGTGCGAGAAGGTAATTCCGTTCTTCTCAAGCAAAGCCAAAGTGGGAGCGGCCTTCATGCTCGCACCATTGTCTGAGTGCACGACAAGCTGTCCGGGCTTGATTCCGTATCGCCTGAAGGCATCCCCGAGAAAGCGCACGGCGAAGTCGGCATTATCAGCCTCGAAGACCCTGGCGCTCACAACCATGCGGCTGTAGACGTCGACAATGACATACGCGTAGTAGAACCTGCCCGTGTACTTGCTCGAGCGCAGATAGGTGATGTCCCAGGTCCACACCTCGTTTGGCTTCTCTGCGCTGTATGCAGTCGGCTTGCTGCGCCGGCGGGCTTCCCGGGTAGGCGCACGGCGTGCGTTCAATCCCCGTGCCCTGAAGAGACGGTAAAGCGTTGAGAGAGAGCACCAGTACTCCTTGTTTTCATCGAGCAGCTTGTAGAAGGCCTGCGTCAGACTAAGATCCCGCACATCGGCTTTGCAGAAGCGATCTACGATCTGCTCACGCAGGTCCTCAGGGATTTGCCGCGGGCTCGTAAAGTTGCTGCGGTCGAGCCGGCCATCACCATCCGGTGCATGCCGCCAGTTCTGCAGCGTCCGTGGGGTAATGCCGACTGCCTCGCAGGATTGCCTCTGCGACAAGCCTTTCGATTGACCGAATTCGACCAGCGAAACGATTTCCCGGCGATCATGGGCACTGATCAGCTTTCCTTTGCCCCCCAGATCGCCTCGGCTTTTTTTGACAACATCAGCATCGTCGCAGCGTCCGCTAATGCTTTGTCTTTTCTGGCGATTTCTCGGTCCTTCCTGGCATTTTCCTTCTTGAGTTCAGACATGGCTGACATCTGAGCATCATGGCGCTTCTTGTCAACCACATCCGGATGATTGTTAAACCATTCGGTCCAGGCATCGACTGTGGAGGCGAGATAGCCATGCTTGCGGCAGAACTGGCCGAAGTCAGTCTCGCTCATGAAAGCTTTGGCATTCACAGCAGTATGGGCTTGAAGGTAGGTCACTCCTTTAGGGAGCTTGAGGCTGGCCATGAGCTTGGGATTTCCTTTGTTGGGCAGCGTGCCGCAACCTGCTTGCTCTCTGGCAATCTTGAGCCAGTACGAGATCGTTGATTTGCCGATCGAGTACTGCTCCACGGCTTCAGAGATGCTGAGCTCCTTGCTCAGCAGGCGCGCTACGACGTTGTCTTTGAACTCCTGCGAATATCGCATGTTTTGCCACTCCATGAAAGGTTGAAGGGGTGGCGAAAGTTAGTATGACATCTAATGGCATGCCGACGCTGTATTTGAAATCTTCAGCATAGTCGCTGCCGCTAGAACGCTCAAGAACTCCGTAGAAGGACAGATTCTTCGACGTATCGAACTGCGCTCCAAGGCCGTAGGAAACCCAGGTACTGTCGAGCGAATCGGACAACTTGCGGGCAACGCCGGCTGCCGGCGTCACGGTCGCATCAACGTCTCCAAGGAACTCATGGTTGACGGACACCGATGCGCTGGAATTTCTGATGAGGCAAGAACGGCGACCTGCGTTACTTCTTAATGACTTGCCGCCGGATTGAATAGAGGGAGGGGAAAGACTGGACCAGTCGTTCCCCTCTAAAGTTTGTGGAGTGGTTTCATTCAATAAGACTGAAACCACTCCACATTGGTTTGCCCCTTCGGTTGACGATATGTCGGCCGTTTGGCGAACGAGTTCCATTTTGGAACAAGTTGCCGCTTTGCAATGGCTTTGCCTCGTACATCAAAGAAATCCTTAGCACTTGTCTGTGACGAGCGAAAAGCAAAACTTCCCCCAGTCATTCATCAATCGCTGTCGCTCCGTGCTTAGGCGAGCTCGGTCGTAGGCTCCGTGGTAGTCGTCAGAAGCTTTACAGTGCAACAGGCAAAGCTCAGCCGCTTCCTGATCGTACCGGCGGTTGTTGCCGAGACGGTCGTCCTTGGCCCACGTGCGAAAGCCGCTGCGTGCTGTACCGTGTGCCGTGACGATGCAAATCTTGCCTTCGCGCTTGGACTTGTCCGGGTCAATCCACCCGGTTCCAGCTAGCGCTTTTTGTCTGGCGTGCATTCTGCGGATCAAGGCAGTTGTTGCTGCGTCGGAAAAGCTACCGCCATTGTCGGCCTTGAAGATCAAGTCGTCCGCCCTAGGTAGGTTTGGGCGAACCTTTTCCAAAACCTCGATCGCTTGCTGCGACAGATAGATAGTACGGTCTCGCTTGGGGTCCTTGATTTTGTCGTGCTCGGGCGGAATTTCCCAGATTCGCTTCTCAACGTCAATTTCGCCCCAGGTGGCTAGGCGAACAGCCTTCATGCGGCTTGCTGTAAGGATGGCGAACATCATCATCCAGCGACTCGTACCTTCCAGGTGGTAAAGCGCTTGAATGAACGAAGGAATCCTATCGTAGGGGAGAGCTGCGAAATTTTCTTTGCGGACGGCGTTCTTACGAGCGCCTTCCATGAGAACGCCGAGAGGGCCTTGTAGAGAACACAAATCTTCAGCTGATGAGCTGTAGTTCATCGCTCGGGCCCAGTTCAGAATCGCTCTGATGTTCCGCAACGCTTTCTTCGCAGTGATGGTTTTTGTAGTCCAAATCGGGGCAAGGACGTCACGGATGTCTTCAACGGTAATTGCGTTGATACCGATGTCACCGAGGCGAGGTAGCACATGCCTGGCAAGAAGGTTGGACGTGGCGTAAGGCTCTTTCCGGTCGTTTACCCAGTAGTTGTTTTCCACGCGGTATTTCAGCCACAAATCCATGACCTCCGCGAAAGTTTTGGAGGTGGGAGCGGTCTTTGAAGACGATTGCTGAGTCTTTGCCTTCCGACGAGTTGCGCGTGTGGGCGTTGGATTGATGCCCTCAGACAGGCGCGCCCTGATTTCCGTAGCTTTAGTGCGAGCTTCGGAAAGCGACATGGAGCGACGGAGTCCGAGAGACATGCTGCGCCGCTTGCCGAATGTGTCTTGATACCGGAGGATGTAGCTTTCTGAGGCTCCGCGAATGCGGAGGTAGAGCCCTTGGACACCGCCGAGCGGATAAAAGCCCGGTGACTTGAGTTGCCGGAAGATGACGAGCGGCATCGGAGTGACGAATTTAGGCATGGTCGAAAAGGTTCAAAAACGACGAAAACTGCGCTAAATCCGATCTTATCGAGCTTCAGAGGGGCACCAAAAGGGTCACCAAAAATGCAGGTCCTGTAAGGTTTTGTACGGTTACAAAAGGTTCTGTTTAGTAATTTTGTAAGCGTGTTGCAAAATTTCCACAGATAAGAAAAAAGGCTTGAAACTCAATCGCTTCAAGCCTTTAATCCACTGCAGTTTCAAGTGCTTACCACTAATTACAAAACTGCAGTTTTTGTAATTAGTGGCGGAGAAGGAGGGATTCGAACCCTCGAGGCCCGCATTTTGGACCTGCACCCTTAGCAGGGGTGTGCATTCGACCTCTCTGCCACTTCTCCGCATCATTGTTCTGGATGCGCAGAGGCATGTAATCTGTGGTGCGCCAGGCAGGATTCGAACCCACGACCCTCTGGTTCGTAGCCAGATACTCTATCCAACTGAGCTACTGGCGCACTGAGAAGGGGAATTGTGCATTCGTTTTAGGGAAAGTGCAAGTGTTTTAATGGTATATGCCATATTTGCGTGATGACCCAATAAGGTGAAAACACAGGTTGAAAAAGAAATAACTTGATGAAGACGCGCCTCGCAGCAAGTAAAATAATGGGCTTCAATCGGGCGCACTTTCCCTTTCCGAAAGATGACGGAGACTATGGGCGCATCGGTTCAACTCTCATCCCATTCGGCCGCCTTTGAAGCGCCCGACCACATCGGCATGACTCCACGATTAAGCCTTCGCAACATTACGAAGCGCTATCCGGGCATTACAGCAAACGATCATGTATCGCTTGATATTGCGCCCGGTGAGGTGCTCGCCATCCTCGGCGAGAACGGCGCGGGCAAGTCCACCTTGATGAAAATCATTTACGGTGCCGCCCGTCCAGACGAGGGCGAAATTTCTTTTGACGGGCATCCGCTCGGCGTTGAAACCCCGGCACAGGCGCGTGAACTTGGCATCGCAATGGTGCACCAGCATTTCGCGCTTTTCGATACGCTTTCGGTTACGGAAAATGTAGCGCTTGGTCTTTCGACCGGTATTTCGGCTGCAGAGATCGAACGTGAAATTCGCTTGCTCGGTGAAAAGTACGGTTTGGAGGTGGATCCCGCCTCGGTTGTGATGGAACTCTCGATGGGTGAGCGTCAGCGCGTCGAGATTCTTCGCGCATTGATGACTAAGCCGAAGCTCCTCATTTTGGATGAACCGACTTCCGTCCTCACGCCGCAGGCGGTACGCAAGCTCTTCAAGACACTGCATCAGCTTTCGAGCGAGGGTGTCTCCATTCTCTTTATTTCACATAAGCTCGATGAAATTCGTGAGCTTGCAGACCGCTGCGTTGTGCTTCGCGCAGGCAAGGTTGTGGCGAGCGTTGATCCGAAGGCTGAAAGCGAGGAAAATCTCGCCCGCCTTATGATCGGCAATGATCCGCCGACGGTGCGCGAAGGCACGGCCAAGGCTGGCGAAGTGGTTTTTGAGATGCGTCATGTCAGCGCACCCGGATCGACGCGCGTCTGCGGTATTGATAATGTATCGCTTGCCGTGCGTGCGGGTGAAATCGTTGGCATTGCCGGCATCTCGGGCAACGGTCAGGCTCGCTTTATGGCGGCAGCCTCAGGGGAGTATCTCTGCGAGGCCGATCGCGTTTTGCTTTTTAATTCGCCCGTCGGAGAGCTCGATACGCATGCCCGCCGTATTTCCGGACTGCGCTATGTGCCCGAGCAGCGTCTCGGCCATGCGGCTGTGCCGGAATTGTCACTCACGGCCAATACCTATCTCACCGGCGACTCGCTGGTGCGCAGCGGCTTTATTCTCCGCGACCGCGCAAGAAGTTTTGCCAATCTCGTCATTGAGCGCTTTCACGTGAAGACGCCCAATGCTGAAAAAGCTGCCGGCAGTCTGTCGGGCGGCAATCTTCAGAAATTTATTATGGGACGTGAGATTCTCAATCGTCCTCGGGTTCTCTTGGTTCATCAGCCGACTTGGGGTGTCGATGTCGGTGCTGCTGCCGTTATCCGCAACAGCCTTATCCGACTGCGCGACGACGGCGCTGCGATCATCGTTGTCAGTGAAGAAATCGACGAACTCTTTGAGATCTCCGACCGTATTGCCGTGATGTACCGCGGAGCGCTGTCTCCGGCGGTGCCAAAGACCACGATTTCCATTGAGGAAGTCGGCCGCTGGATGTCCGGTCTCTGGCCAGACTCTCCCTTCACGCAGAAAACCTCGGAGGCGCACTGATCATGCTTCAGTTTCCGATTGCCATGACGCCGCGCACCGAGCCCGCTCGTGCACTGGCTTGGCTTTCTCCCGTGATTGCCTTTGCGCTCACGGTTTTTACGGGCTTTTGTCTTTTTGCCGCATTGGGTCAGGATCCCGTAAAGGCGCTGGGCGTCTTTTTTATCGCGCCGCTCGATTCGCTGCGCGGATGGACTGAAATCGCTGTCAAGATGACGCCGCTGCTGCTCTGTGCGGCGGGTCTTGTGGTCTGCTTTAAGGCCAACGTTTGGAATATTGGCGCCGAAGGCCAGCTGATCGCCGGCGCCATTACGGGCGGCGTGGTGGCGCTCGCCTGTGATCCGTCTTGGGGCCGTTGGTATGTCGTTCTTGTGATGCTCGCATCAGCCGTGGGCGGTGCGGTCTGGGGCGGATTCACGGCGCTTTTGCGTCACAGATTTCATGCGAACGAAATTCTCGTTTCTCTGATGCTGGTGTATGTCGCGCAGTTTCTGCTCGCTTGGTGCGTACAGGGGCCGATGCGCGATCCCATGGGATTTGGTTTCCCTCAGACGAAGCTTTTTGAAGCTGGGGCGATGCTGCCGGTGCTCGAGGGAACTCGTCTCCATGCCGGTGCGCTATTAGCGCTCTTTTCGGCGGTAGGCGTATGGCTCCTGATGGATCGCATGGCGCTCGGCTTTCAGTTCAAGGTCTCCGGCATGGCGCCCTTTGCTGCGCGCTATGCGGGCTACCATCCGGGCAAACTCATCTGGGCATCCATGCTCATTTGCGGAGCGCTTGCGGGTCTGGCTGGCGGCATTGAAGCCTCCGGTCCTCTCGGTCAGCTCACACCGACTATTTCTCCGGGGTATGGATTTGCGGCCATCATTGTGGCCTTCGTCGGGCGTCTCTCGCCGCTTGGCTGTATTCCCGCAGCTTTTGTCATGGCACTCTTTTATCTTGGCGGCGAATTGGCGCAGAGCCGTCTGGGGCTGCCGAGTTCGATCACGGGCGTGTATCAGGGACTCCTTCTCTTTTTCATTCTCGCTTGCGACACGATGATTTTTTACCGTCTCTCCTGGCGAGGCCTTTCGGCTGACGCGGGCAAGGAGGTTCGATAAATGTCGATTGCTGCCTCCATCATTGCCTCGACTTTAAATGCCGGCACGCCGCTCCTTATCGCGGCGGCAGGCATCGTGATTCATGAGAAGTCGGGTGTTCTCAATCTCGGCATTGAGGGCATCATGCTCATGGGTGCGGTTACTGGTTTTACCGTCACGCTTTCTACGGGTTCCTTTGCGCTCGGGTTCCTCGCCGGCGCGGGCGTCGGCATTCTGCTGGGACTCCTCTTTGCGTTTTTTACGCTCGGCATGCATGCCAACCAATATGCGGCTGGTCTTGCATTGTCGCTTTTCGGCGCGGGACTCTCGGCCTTTATCGGCAAACCGCTCCAGGGACAGGCGCTCGCGGAGCGCAGTGTGTCGGGCATTCCCGGGCTCGAAAATATTCCATTCTTTGGTGAAGCTTTCTTTTCGCAGCATCTCTTGGTGTACGGCGCCTGGGTACTGATCGCTGCGGTTTGGTACTTCCTTTTCAGAACGCGTGCGGGTTTGGTGCTTCGCGCTGTCGGCGAGTCGCCGCAGTCCGCTTTTGCGCTGGGTTACCCGGTACTGCGCATCCGACTCTTTGCTGTGCTCTTCGGCGCGCTTTGCTCGGGTGTGGCGGGTGCTTATTTGTCGTTGGTTTATACGCCGCTCTGGGTCGAAGGCATGACGGCCGGCCGCGGGTGGATTGCATTGGCACTGGTGACTTTTGCAACCTGGCGGCCGCTGCGCGTGGTTGTCGGCGCTTACCTTTTCGGCGGCGTGACGATGCTGCAGTTCGCCTTCCAGGGGATGGGCATTTCCATTTCGCCGCAGTTCATGGCAATGACGCCTTATCTCGCGACGATTCTCGTGCTTGTGCTGATTTCCCGGAACCCCGCTTGGATTCGCCTCAACGTTCCTGCGTCGCTCGGCAAACCTTTTTCGCCTAAAGGCTGAGAACCAGCAGCGGGCTGACGCGCTGCCAAGAGTTCAGTTTTTTCGGGCAACAGTTTTTCTTAATTTCATTGTTCTCAAAAGGAGTCAACGAAGATGAACAAGCGCTTTGCTTTCAAGCTCGCATTCGCTGGTGCTGCCGCCTTGGCGCTCACGGCCTGCGGTGAGAAGACTGAACCGCCGAAGGCGGCTGAGCCCGCTAAGACCGCTGCTGCTCCAGCAGCTGCGAAGGAGCCTTTGAAAGTCGCTTTCATGTATGTGAGCCCGGCCAATGAAGAAGGCTGGTCTACTCAGCATGACATTGCCCGCCGCGCGGTTGAAGCGAAGTTCGGTGACAAGATCAAGGTGACAACCGTTGAGAATATTCCCGAAAATGCGGATGCCGAGCGCGTGCTGCGTGATTTGGCTCAGCAGGGCAATAAGCTCATCTTCGCCACTTCGTTTGGCTACATGAACTCGGTTCTCAAGGTCGCCAAGGAATTCCCGGATGTGAAGTTTGAGCACGCTACGGGCTATAAGACTGCGCCCAACGTGGCCAACTATTCCGCGCGCTTTTATGAAGCCCGTTATCTTGCGGGCAAGCTCGCGGGTGCAACCACCAAGTCCAATATCCTCGGCTATGTTGCCGCGCTGCCGATTCCGGAAGTGCTTCAGGGCATCAATGCCTATACGCTCGGCGCTCAGAGCGTCAATCCCAACATTGAGGTCCGCGTTGTCTGGACCTCCGCTTGGTATGACCCGGGCAAGGAGTCCGATGCTGCCAAGTCGCTGATTGGTCAGGGTGCCGACGTTATTACGCATCACACCAATTCTTCAGCGGTTGCTTCGGCCTGCGAAGAAGCGAAGATCCCGGTGATTTCCTATAACACTTCGATGAAGCGCGCTGCGTCCACGATGCTGATTGGCGGTGTTATTCATATTTGGGATGAGTTCTATGCCGGCCGCATTCAGGCCGTCATGGACGGAACCTGGCAGCCTCAGTCCATCTGGGGCGGTGCGCCTGAACACATGATCGACCTCGTGGACATTAAGGCGACGGATGCCGTCAAGGCTGACATTAAGGCTGCATACGACAAGATGGCAGCCCGCGAGTTCCATCCGTTCACCGGTCCGATTGTTGACAACACTGGCCGTCAGGTTTTGGCTGAAGGACAGAAGGCTACCGACGCCGATCTGCTCACGATGAACTGGCTCGCCAAAGGTGTGGCCGGCAAACTTCCGAGCGGAAGCTAATATTCATTGACGTTCATCGTTGGGACCGCATATTGTGATGCAGGTTCGGCTTTTCAGCCGAGTGCTCAGATATCGGTCCCAATTCATTGTTCGAATTATTGTTTTTGGAGTTCTCCAATGATGCAGAAGCGTACTGCTTTGAAGTTGGTCCTGGCCGGCGCCGCTGCGGCGATGCTCGCGGGCTGCGGCGACAAAACCGAAGCACCCAAAGAGGCTGCCGCACCGGAAAAGACCGCTGCCGCTCCCGCCGATAAAGCTGCAGGCCCCTACAAAGTGGCTTTCGTCTATGTGAGTCCGGCGAGTGAGGAAGGCTGGTCGCGTCAGCACGACCTCGCCCGTATCGCGCTCGAAAAGGTATATGGCGACAAAGTAAAGTTCACGACGGTAGAGAACATTCCCGCCGGAGCTGACAGCGAACGCGTGCTTCGCGACCTCGCGCAGCAGGGCAACAAGCTCATCTTTGCGACCTCGTTCGGCTACATGAACTCGGTTCTTAAGGTTGCCAAGGAGTTCCCGGACGTTAAGTTCGAGCATGCTACGGGTTATAAGACTGCGCCCAACGTGGCCAACTATTCGGCCCGCTTTTATGAAGCGCGTTATCTTGCCGGCAAACTCGCCGGTGCGATGACGAAGACGAACGTTTTGGGTTACGTCGCTGCCGTTCCGATTCCCGAAGTCCTCCAAGGCATCAATGCCTATACGCTTGGCGCTCAGAGCGTCAATCCCAATGTTGAAGTTCGCGTAGTCTGGACTTCGGCTTGGTACGATCCGGGCAAGGAATCCGATGCCGCCAAGACGCTCGTCGGTCAGAAGGCCGACGTGCTGACACATCACACCGATTCGCCGGCCGTTGTGGCTGCCGGTGAAGATATGAAGGTCCCGGTGATCTCCTACAACACGTCTATGAAGCGCATTGCTCCGACAATGCTTTTGGGCGGCGTGGTTCAGAGCTGGGAGGAGTTCTACACCGGCCGAATCAATGCTGCGATGGATGGCACCTGGAAGTCCCAGTCGATCTGGGGCGGCATCCCCGAACACATGGTGAATCTGGTGGACATCCGCTCGGATGCGCCTCAGTCGGTGCAGGACGATATTCAGGCGGCCTACAACAAGATGGCTGCCCGCGAATTTTCACCCTTCACGGGGCCGATCGTGACGAACGAAGGCCAGACCGTGGTTGAGGCTGGCAAGACGGCTCCCGACGATGTGCTCCTCAATATGAACTGGCTCGTCAAAGGGGTCGTGGGCAAAGTTCCGACAATGAATTGACGCGGAAGCGCGAAGACATAGTGCTTTCGCGCTGACATATAGAAGATTCATCTCCGGCTGGATTCGTTCAGCCGGATTTTTTTACCCGTCCGCTGCGGGAAAGATCATGGAAAAAAGTCAAAACTTGTGCGTGCGTTTCAGCCGCTCAGTCATCATCCGATGACTTTGCTTTGGGGAATGAGAGGTTATGGGCGCTATACGCCTCGTAAGCGTGAAAAATTGTTCCGAAAGTGTCAGCAATGCTTCGCCGAATGAGGGCCACAGCGTAAAATTTTTCTGCTTGATGCGTTTCGCCTGCATGCCGACGGTGTTTCGCAAAAGCTTTGGACCAGCATAAATTTTGACGCGCCGCGCACAACTTAAGAAAAAGGACGGGCCGTGCAGAACTATTCCCTTATCACGAGTCTCGTAACCGGCTTTGGCCTTGCGCTTCCCTTCGGTTATCTCGCCGAACGTTTCCTTCGGTCACCCGCCCTGGTGGGCTACATTCTGGCAGGCGTGGCAGTAGGCATTATTCCGGGGCTGCCGCCTGTGAACGAAGCCATGATTGAGCAGCTCGCAGAAATCGGCGTGATGCTGCTGATGTTTGGCGTAGGTCTGCACTTTTCCGTTAGGGATCTTCTGAACGTGCGCACAGCCGTTGTGCCTTGGGCGGCTGTTCAGATGATGGTGACGGCTATTCTGGGCGCCTGCGTCGCCATGGGTTTTTGGCACTGGTCGTTTGGTGCGGCAGTGCTCTTTGGGCTCACCATTTCGTGCGCTTCAACGGTGGTGGTGACGAAGGCTCTGGAACTTCGCCGCATGACCAATGAAATCAATGGTCAGGTGGCCATCGGCTGGCTCGTGATGGAAGACCTCATGAGCGTGGTGCTGCTTGTTTGCCTGCCGCCCTTCGCACAGGCTGTACAGGGGGCGGATGTCTCTCTGAGCGCCGTGGCCTGGAAAGTGGCGACCACGCTGATTTGGGCGGCAGTTTTCGTCGTGCTGATGCTCGTGGCCGGCCGCAAGGTGATGCCTCGCCTTTTGCGGGAAGTGGCGCTGACGGGGTCCAACGAACTCTTCACACTGTCGGTGCTGGGGTGCGCCATCGTCATTGCATACGGCGCCGGGGCCATTTTCAATGTGAGTTTCGCTCTGGGGGCGTTCTTTGCCGGCATGGTGATGCAGGAAAGCCGCTATGCACATCGGGCAGCAACGGATTCTCTGCCGCTGCAGGACGCCTTTTCCGTCCTCTTTTTCGTGTCCGTTGGGATGATGCTGGATTGGCACGTGTTCCTGCAGCATCCGATTGAAATCACATTGGTGGTGCTCATCATCATCATCTGCAAGATGACTTTTGCAACCACTTTCGTCACCATCGCCCGCTGGCCGCTGGAAACGGCTTTTACGGTCGGGGCCTGCAACGGTCAGATCGGTGAGTTCAGCTACATCCTTGCAGCTCAGGGCATTGCCCTTCATCTCGTCGACAGCTCGATGATGAGCATCATTGTGGCAGCCTCGATCATTACGATTGCCTTTAATCCGGTGCTCTTTGAGGCTGCTCCCAAACTGATGCGCATCTTCACCTCGCGCTATGCATGGGCAAGACGTGCGGTCATGCGTCCAGCGCCCTTCTCGCAGCTGCCGGAAAATGCGCCGCGGGAGATTCTCGATGGTCAGATGATTGTTGTCGGCCTCCCGGAGGACGGTGCTCAGGCCTTTTTTGATTCACTCCTTAAAGCCAAACGCCGCACGATTGTGATCTGCGGCGGTTCTGCGCCCGTTGATCGTCTGCGGGAGGCCGGTATCGGCGTGCTTTTCGGATCTCCGTCCGATCCGATGGTTCTCGTTCAGGCGCATGTGCTCAGCGCGGGTGTGCTTGTTATTCCTTCAGGAACTGCGGCAGAAGCGAAGGATGTGGTGGATGCTGCCCGCAAACTCAATAAAACGCTGCCCATCGTTGTGCTGACTAAAACCATTGACGACGGCGTGTTCTTTGATCAGACGGATAAGAACCTGAAGATACTCTGCGAACCGCTGGTCACTTCGCTCACGGTGGCCGCCACCGCTATTGAGGAACTTTTCCAGCGTGAGGAGAGCGAGGCGGAGGAGGAAGCCAACCGCAAGACGGTGCGTGAAATTATCAATGAGGAATACATGCGTACCGTCGCAGCGGTTCGCACTGGGGGCGCATCGGATGCGGCTGAATCTGAAAGCGACAAACTGCAGGCCGCTGCCGTGACAGTAGCTGATGAAGCAATGTCGGAAGCCAAGCGGCAAACCCCGGTCCAAAAAACACTGCGTGAAGCCGCGCGCGGCTGGGGCAGGCGGGCTGCATCCGTCTTCTTTTGGAGAAAACGCGGCAGCGATCACTCGGGCAATGCTGAGCCCGCGGATGAGGCAAAGCCTGAAACGGCAGAGAAGACAGCGCAAACGCCGCCCAAAGCTTGAGAAAGTCTGCAAAGATCTCATTTGCTTGGTTTGGGTTTTCAGCCCGCTGAAGGCTGATAGCTCGGTTTTTCTGCTTTTCGTCGTTTGAGTGACTTTTTCATGCCCACGGAACACACGCTTTTGCTCGCACTCTTTGGTCTGCTTGCGCTTACCGTCGGTCTGCTCGCTCTGCTGATTTATCTGGTCCTTTCAGATCGACACCGCCGCGGCGCAGAGGGAGACGATCTGTGCGATGCGCTCCTCGAAGGCGTGGCGGGTGCTAAGCGGGAAATTGAAGGGACCGTGGCAAAAACCGATGCCAGACTTTCTGCCGGGCTGTCGAGTTTAATTACCTATTCAACGACCGAACAGAAACGGTCGTCAGAGTCCGTTGAGCGGTTTGCAGCGTCAGCGCGCGGAGATTTGGCGCGCATGAATGAAACTTTGGCCAAAGAATTTCTTGCGCTGCAAAGCATGGTGGATGAGCGTTTTGCCAAGGTGCTCCAAACCAATGCGGGAGCTCAGGAGGCGCTCGGGGTGAAGCTTTCGGCCGCGCTCGCCGAAGTGCGGGGCACGGTGGATGCCTCGCTTGAAAAGGTGCGCGCAGAAAATGCGCAGAAGCTCGAGGCCATGCGCGCAACCGTAGAAGAAAAGCTGGACCGAACCCTCTCAGAGCGGCTCTCGGCGAGTTTTCGCATGGTGGATGAAAAGCTCGGCCTTGTACAGTCGGGGCTCGGTGAAATGCGCCGCATGGCTCAGAGCGTTTCGCGCCTGCAAAATGTGCTGGCCAACGTGAAGACGCGAGGCACCTTCGGCGAGGTGCGCCTTGCGGCCATCCTTTCGGAAATCCTGACGCCCGCTCAATACGCTGCTCAGGCGCGGCTCGACCCCAAATCCGCCGAAGCGGTTGACTTTGCTGTGCGGCTGCCCGGACGTGCGGATGATGCACCCTGCTGGCTGCCGATCGATTCCAAATTCCCGTTGGAAGATTGGGAGCTTTTGGAAAATGCCGAGCGCGAAGGGAATGCTTCAGCTGCCGCAGAGGCCAGTAAGGGGCTTGAAAGAGCGGTGCTTAAGCAGGCCAAGTCGATTCGCGAGAAATATGTGCGGCCGCCGGTCACGACAGAATTCGCGGTGATGTTTTTGCCGTCCGAAGGGCTTTACGCCGAAGTGCTTCGTACGCCTGGGCTGTTTGAACGTCTGCAGCGGGAATTCCGTATTACGCCCGCAGGCCCCACGGTGATTGCCGCACTGCTCAACAGTCTCTTAATGGGATTCATGACGCTTGCCATGGAAAAGCGCTCGAGCGAGGTCTGGAAGATTCTCGCGGAAGTGAAGACAGACTTTGCGGTCTTCTCTCGGCAGTTTGAAACGGTTGAAAAGAAATTCCGCGAAGCACAGAGTTCCCTCGAACAAATGTCTGTTAAAAGCCGCCGTATGGGAGCGCGCATGCAGGCTATTGATGCTTTGGCCGATGGGGAAGATGCGTCAGCAGATGTCGTGCCAAAGCTCGATGAGGGGGAGGCGGCCTCGGCGAAATGCGTCAACGATGCGTTTTGATCGCATCAAATTGTTTGATTTGAGAAGCATGCCTGAACACGTGCTCTAAGATGCTGATCTGAAAATATTTCTCTCAGGACACCATGGATTCGTTCTACCACGCCATTCAGACCATCTGCGTCTACGCAATCCCGCTGATCTTTGCGATCACGCTTCATGAATCCGCTCATGGCTGGGCGGCAGGACGGTTGGGGGATCCGACCGCCACGATGCTCGGCCGCGTGACGATCAATCCGATTCCGCACATTGATCCCATCGGCACCATTGCAGTGCCCGGCGCGCTCCTGCTCATGAGCGCGCTTACAGGGGGCGGCGGACTGCTTTTTGGCTGGGCAAAGCCCGTGCCGATTAATCCGCGGTATTTTCGCAATCCGCTCAAGGCCATGACGATCACGGCAGCGGCCGGACCGCTCTCCAATCTGTTGCAGATGATTTTCTGGGCGCTCTTGCTCAAGGCGCTCGCTGCCGTTGGGTTTTACGACAAATTCGTGATTTCTGTTTGTGCCGCGGGCATTTCCGTGAATCTGATGCTGATGGCCTTCAACCTCATACCGATTCCGCCTTTGGACGGCGGCCGAATTGTCCGGGGGCTGCTGCCGCGTCAGGCAGGAATGGCCTTCGACAAGATTGAACCGTACGGCTTCATGATTCTTCTGGTGCTGATGGTGGGCGGAGGTCTGTCGTTTTTCGTGCGTCCTTTCCTGATGTTCGGCCAATGGATCATTAACCTGGTTTTGTGATTTTTTGTGGGGGCACGTTGAAAATGACGATCTGTCGTAATCCTAAAAACTGTATGGCGCTGCCGTCGGCATGGGTGCTTCGGTTTATTGATGAACTGCCGCCCCATGCAAAAGTGCTGGATGTGGCCTGCGGAGAGGGGCGGCATACGAGTCTCTGCCTCCTGCGCGGTTTTGACGTCACCGCGGTGGACGTAGATGTTTCGCATCTCGAACCGCTCGTCGGCACGCCCGGCCTCACTCTGGAATGCAGAGATTTGGAAGCTGAGCCCTGGCCCTATGCCGAGGAAGCGTTCGACGCCATTATTGTGACCAACTATCTTTATCGGGCGCATTTTCCTCATTACTGGCGCTCGCTCAAGTCGGGCGGCTTATTCCTCATGGAAACCTTCACGACCGTGAATACCGCCATTTGGGGACGCCCGCGCAGTCCTGAGCACGTCCTGCAGCCCGGTGAGCTCCTGCGCCTTGCGCCCCCGGAAGCGCGCATTTGCGCCTATGAGGAAGGACTCAACGCCGATGAGCTTGGACTGGAGCGTATTGTTTGGCTCAAGCCCGGAGATGCTGAAGTGCTGGCCCTGCGGCTCGGCGCGCGGTGAATCGTCTGAAACATTTCGAGAGCATGCCATTGGCGCTGTCAACTCATTCAAATGCTTGGCAAGCGTTTGCGCGGGCCGGCCTTTGATAGAATCAGCAGATCTTTTTTCAACCCGCAGGCGAAGCCGTCTGATTTCAACACATCAGCAGCTTCCGACGGCGCCCGATTGTGACGGGCGCCTGAGGCAACACCTTGTCGGGTCCGATTCACTTTGCGGAAACATAGAGTAAATGTCCTTGCGCGCGTTTCGACTCGCTGCCGCCTGCGCGGCGATTGCCTCCCTTTCCGGCTGCACCTTTCTCGGAATCGATTTCAATGACGAGAAGGTTCAGTACGAGTCCTCCAACTCGCGCGCGAACCTTGAGGTTCCGCCGGATCTGACGCCGATCCAAAATGACAATCGCTTTGCCGTGCCGTCGCGCAACGGTGTGGTGAGCGCCAATGCCGAAGCTCAGCGTGCTCAGGCTGCGTCAGGTCAAGATCCTTCGGCTGCATCGAGCCGAATTGTGCCGCTGACGGTGTCGGCTAAGGTAATGAAGGACGGTCAGGATCGCTGGCTGCGCGTCAACGCAGCGCCGGAAAAACTCTGGCCGGTCGTGCAGGACTTCTGGCCTTCCGTCGGTCTCGTCGTGCGCGAGCAGAATCCGAAGACGGGCTATATGGAAACGGAATGGGCGGAGAACCGCGCCAAGCTTCCTCAGGACATTATTCGCCGCACGGTCGGCAAGATTATTGACTTTGCATACTCCACGGGTGAGCAGGATCAGTACCGCGTTCGCCTGGAGCGCAACGACGACGATACGACCGATATCTATATCTCGCACCGTTCGATGGTTGAAGTCATGACCGGCCGCGACAATGAGAGCAGCGTCTGGCAGCCTGGTCCTACGGACCCGACGATGGAAGCAGAAATGCTCCAGCGCCTTGCGCTTCGCATTGATGCCGAATTTAATCCCGAGGCCTCCGGTCAAGAGCAGGAAGCTAACGCGCAGCAGATCGCCAAGGATCTGGAAATCAAGCCTGTTGCCCCTAAGGCAGCCATTGAAAACGGCAGCGACGGCAAGGCTGCCGCAGTGGTGCTCGACGAAGGGTTTGATCAGGCTTGGCGCCGCCTCGGTCTGGTGATCGACCGCATGGGCTTTGAGCTCGTCGACCGTGACCGCACGGCTGGCTGGTATCTCGTCCGTTATCTGGATCCTGCCTATGAAGCTAAGGTGAAGGAATCCCGCGGCTTCTTTGCCAATGTCTTCGGTTCTGATGAAGCGATTGAAGCGCCCACCTATCGTCTGCACTTGGGTGATGAAGGCGCCAAGACCCGCCTCACGGTTCAGGATGCTGAAGGCGGCGAAGACAAGACCGGCGTTGCGCCGAACATTCTCAGCCTGTTGGCGGAGCAGCTTCGCTGATTCGGCTTCGAGATGAACTTTTTCGTTAAGTGCCTCAATGCCGTCGGTCTCCATACGGAGGCCGAACTGGCTGCGGCACGTCGAAAAGGTGCAATCGAGAGCGGCGCTCAGCCGACAGCGCCGGTGGTTCCGAATTCGCCGGCGGCTCTTGATCATTCGCCCGCCGGCGTGCTTTACCGCCGTACTGCTGAAGATCTTGCAGTGATGCCGGTATCACTGCAGGTACAGGTCAAGGCTCAAACCGTCGTCAAACTCCAAAAGATGGTTGAGCGCTCGCTTCTCACTCAAGAGGAGTTTGAAATTTGGAAGCGCCGCATCATGATGCTTTAACGCATCAGGCGCTTCGGGGAATTGCACTCATGTCGACAGAGTCTATTCAGCCGAATTGCTCGAATAATGCGGCATGGAATGATCCTTCTGCAGGCATGGGGCTGCGCCTCTTGGCATTGCTCGGCAGCGTCGTTCTGACGCTCTTTAATCCGCAGGTGCGGATTGACCGCAGGGGATTCGCAATTGGGCTTGTCGGCTGGCTGCTTGCGGCCGCTGCCGCTTATGCCTTGATGGATCCGATCGCTGACGCGGCATGGATTTCCGACAGTGCGATTTTGGTGATTGCCAAGATCTACGGCTGGGCAGCGGGCTTGTGGAGCATCGGTGTAACCGTGCTTTGTGCAAGAAGAGCGCACGATTTTGGGCTTTCGGGCGCCTGGGCACTGCTGCTCTCTGCAGCCGGGGTCAATATCCTCTTTCTGCTTGCATGCCTCTGCCTGCCGGGGCGCCCAGAGGGCCTGGCATGGCCCAGGGCCGATGATGCGGCCGAACTTTTTCACGGCACGCATCAAACGGTCTGCCGGAACGAATAACCACCCCAATGAAGGCAGGTGCGGCAAAATAGCGCACTGCACTAGATATTTTCTATTTGAGAGACAAACGCAATGGCTGATGCAATCCGCAAGGGCATGCTGGTAACGATCTCCCTCGTGATGGCTGATATGACGGGCCGAACGCTTGAAGAGACCCCGCCCGAAGGCATGGTTTATCTTCATGGCGAAGGCGATATTTTTCCGCGTCTGGAAAAAGCGCTCGAAGGACATTTCGCCGGCGAAGGCTTCACCATTCATCTCGAATCTGAAGAAGCTTTTGGCGAATACGATGCCGATGCGATTCGGTGCATACCCGTGGAGAACTTTGCGCATCCCGAACGTCTGGAAGTGGGAGAGCTCGTGGACGAAGTGCCCGGCGAAGCGCCCGACGGCCGCCCCTGGCGCGTGACGGATATGGCCGACGGCATGGCCGTTCTGGAAGCCAATCATCCGCTCGCCGGCGTCGGACTACAGTTTGCCGTCAAGGTTTTGGATGTTCATGAACCCTCAGAGGCCGAGCTTGAAAGCATGGAGGACGATGGTTCCGCTTCGCTCGTGCCGCCATTCCTGCGGCTTGCCGACAAGATCGTTTCGGAGGACGACGATGACGATACGCCTTATGAGGCTGCCGACGGGGAGTCGGCGGCCCCCTACAGCGACGGATCGTCCATGGCTAAGCTCGCCAAGCCACCTCGCATCGTGCGTTAAAGTGCCTGCAGTTTGCCGCGAGGCGAACGGAGCACCATTGAACAAAAACGAATGGGCGGTTCCGCAGGTCCTTTTGCAGGTCGGAATACGCCCGTCATCAAAGATGCATGGTTAGCCGTGTTCACGACTGCACGCTTGGGCAGCATCAACAGAAAAACCTGCTGAGCGTCATCAGCTTGGGCGCTGCATCTGAAATCCGGCGTGAGATCAGGAAGCGGCTTCCGTTTGTCTGTCACATGAAAGGCCTACGGGGAGGTATGTTTTTATTCGTGTGTCTCCCGCGGTCCAAGCAAGGTTACCCAATCGTAAGTGCCAATTAGGCTGCAACCCTATGGGCAGCGTTTGCCTAATTTGGCAAACGATTAAGAAGTCCAGAGGCGTCCGTCAGTACGCTGCTTTGAGGACTTGTCTGTCGAGTTTTTGACTAAAAAACAACAAATACGCCTGCATATCTAAGTATACATTTTAGGTGGTTTTACTAGTACTTATACTGCGAACTATTCTCATTTTTAGTTGCATTTGCAATAAGATTCGCAATGAATACTCGCAAACCACTCTCTTGCATTTCCACAAAGCGCCTCGCACGCAAGCGCTTAGCCATTGCACTGTCTCTGGTGTTTTCCGGCTTGGGAACGCTCGCGCTGTCTCAGACCGCAGCTGCCGCAGATGACTATCAAACGATTGACGGTGTCGGCGTGACGGCTCAGGCGCTGAAGATTGATGTCTCGCTTCAGGATACGCCGCAAAGCGTCAACATCGTCACCCGCGAACATCTCGACAACACGGTTGCTACCAAGATTGACGATTCGCTTCGCTATACGCCAGGCTTTTGGAATTCGTTCGGCCCGGACTTTGATACCAATTGGATCACCATTCGAGGTTTTGATTCGTCTGTGCTCGTTGATGGCAAGCGCCAGTACAAAGACGGCTATTTTGCAACGATTGTTGAACCCTTCGCTTTGGAATCTATTGAAGTTGTTCAGGGACCATCGTCTGCGTTATATGGCAATTCGCAGCCTGGCGGCGTCATCAACATGGTGACAAAGAAACCCACCAAAACACCGCTTCATCAGGTATCCGTTTCTGGCGGCAGCAATGATTATGTTCAGGGCGGCATTGATATCTCTGACAAAATCAACGAAGACGGTTCCCACCGTTACCGCGTAGTTGCGATGGGCAGCCGTTCGGATGGTGTGCTTGATGGTGTGGATGGCTGGCGAGCATACATTGCACCGAGCTACACTGATTGACATCAGTCCCAACACGTCTCTCACGCTAACCGCAAGCTATTTGAAGGATCGCCGCGTCAACAATTCGGCCTTTTTCTCGACTTATGGCACACTCATTCCGGTCAACGGGAAATATGTTTCGCGCCATACAAACTACGGCGACCCGGAGCATGACAAGCAGGATACGAGCCAGTTCACGCTGGGCTGGGACTTTTCGCACAAATTCAATGATGCCTGGACGTACAAGAATTCTTTCACGTTCATGCATCAGGATTTCTATATGCGCAATACAGCGGCATACAATGCGTGGGAAGGGAGTGTTCTACTCACGGATAAGCTGCAGCGTTACTCCATTCTTAATGATGGGAAGACGATTAGTTTCAGCTTCGACAACAACCTGACCGGTCAGTTTGAGACGGGTGACTTCGCCAACATTGTTCAGCTAGGCTTTGATTACAACCAAAGCAAAAATGATTTTGTTGGCACACCAAGCAATGGACAGTCAGTCGGTGGTCTCATTGACATCTTTAATCCCACATATGGTGGTTTGCCAGACGATTCAGGACTGACGCTCTTCAATAATAATCTTTCGCAAAAGCAGCTTGGCATCTACGCTCAGGCACAGACCACTTGGAACGAAACCATCGTTGCCAAGATTGGTGGGCGTTATGATCGCATGAAGATTGAAAACGATACGGAGTACACCAATGCTGTCAGCCCGCATCAGTCGCTCGACAAGGGGAACTTCTCGTGGAATGCGGGGCTGATGTATTTGTCGCCGATCGGTGTGTCGCCCTATGTGAATTATTCTGAATCGTTCTATGCTGCGGCTTCGCTTGCCAATACAAGTGATTGGAAGTTGATTTTGTCGGATCCAATTGAGTCCAAGCAATGGGAAGCGGGTGTGAAATTCACGCCCGAATGGCTTGACGGCTATATCAATCTTGCCTATTTCGATTTGAAGCAGAAAAATGCGCTGTCGCAGACAATGGTAGGCGGTACGCTTGCCACTGCCGTAACGCGGAGAAGGAAACGCGCGGGGTTGAGATTGAAGCTCACGCAGCACTCACGAAGTCGCTTTCCACGGATCTGACTTATACCTACATGTCAGCAACATACGGCGACCAAAATACACGTGCAGACTACATGCCGCACAACATTGCCACGGCATGGGTGAACTATGACTTTACGAGCCTTGGTGTTACAGGCCTGACGCTTGGGACTGGTGTGCACTACCGTGGTACATCCATCAATACGGCAACGAAGGATAAGGTAGACGATGTGCTTCTTTGGGATGCCGCGGCTTCTTGGAAAATTGATAACCACTGGAAGTTGAACGGCCGATCTCCAACATCACTGACAAAGTATTTATCACCGGTGCATATGGCAATATTGCTTACTATGGCGAAGGCCGTCTGATGAAGGCAACCATGACTTACTCCTGGTAATCATTGTGGTTCGAGCTGCATCTTTTCATACAAAGGATGCAGCATCGTACGTTTCTTGAGCCGTCCGTGACGCACCGAAATTGTTTTGGGTGTTCGGACGGCACTCCCATTTCTAGAGCGTCATCCAGAATGTACGAATTAAACGGCATCCGCATGGTTCGCAATGATCGAGCGATTCTTTCGATCGACCATCTCGAAATTCCGACACATGAGCTCACACTCATTTTGGGTCACAACGGTTCGGGGAAATCGACCTTAGCTTCGATCATTTCCGGATTGGTTAAGCCCGATGCCGGGACGACGAAACTCGAAGGGTGCGACCTCTTTACGCTTTCAGAACGTGAACGCGCTCAGAGAGCAGCTTTTCTGCCGCAAAAACTTCCGGCATCGGAAGGTCTGACATGCCGCGAACTCGTGCGTCTGGGACGCTTCCCTTGGCGCGGGCTTTTTGGCCGATGGTGTGCTGAAGATGAGGCAGCTGTTGACGAGGCACTCGCGGCTACCGGCACGGCGCAGTATGCACAAAGCTACGTTGATGATCTTTCCGGGGGCGAACGGCAGCGCGTTTGGATATCGATGCTTCTCGCGCAAGCTTCACCCGTAATGATTCTCGACGAACCGACTTCCGCGCTGGACGTTCGTCACCAATACGGGACACTGGCGCTTCTGGAGCGCCTTAATCGTGAAACGGGACGCGGCGTTATTGCGATCATTCACGACATCAATCTGGCACTGCGGTTTGCTACACATATCGTGGCTTTGAAGGAGGGGAAGGTTCTCTTTTCTGGCGGAGCAGAACTCCTTCATAGTGAAGAAAATCTCAGGACACTCTTTGAGGCGCCGGTCAAACTCATGCTGCATCCGGATCCGCCGGCAGCCTATACCGGCGGCAAGAAGCAGCTTCCGCTTGATGTGGCCGTGGTGTGCGAATGAACCTTCTTCCTCCATTCTCCATACGTTTAAGCCGCCGAGAGGTGCTGAAGCACTTCGCGGCCGGTTCGCTCGGCGCTGCGTCGCTACCGAACTTTGCTTCGAATGAAAAGTTGGCTGCAGTCTCGGGCATCACCATTCGCGATGACTTGGGCGAGCATGTCTTTCAAACCATCCCGCAGCGTCCTGCCGTGCTTCAATGGGATCTGCTGGAAAACTTGGTTGGTCTTGGCGTCAAACCCGCGGGCGCCTGCGACATCTCCAGCTGGGACACCTGGGTGCGTGAGCCCGCGCTGCCTGCCGGCATTGAGGATCTCGGTACCCGAGCTGAACCTAATCTTGAACGCATTGCCAAACTTAAACCTGACGTTATTCTCATCGGTCCCACTCAGCTCGATCTGATGCCGGTGCTTGCCACCATTGCGCCGGTGCTGCTCTTTAGCAACTACCGCGCCGATGCGCCTGAAAATGAAGCTGAGACGGCTCTCAAGCAGTTCCGGGAATTAGCAAAACTCTTTCAGCGCGAAGCCGCTGCTGAAGCTGAAATTGCTCGATGGTTTGCGCAAATTGACGCTTATGGCGACGCCATCCGCAAAGCTTTTGGTTTTGCTCCTCAAATTCAAGTTATCCGCTTTTCCAGTCTCACAACGCTTTTTGTTTATACGCCTAACGCTATTGCGGACTGGGTTGTGCGGCGCATGGGAATGGCGCAGCCGCTCACTCGGCCGGCAAGCGCCTATGGCCTCACGCAGGTGAGGATTCGCGACCTCAAAAATTTAACGGATGCCTATGTCATCTACATCCGTCCTTTCGCTCAAGAAGCCAAGGTGATGAATTCCATCCTATGGTGTGCCACACCATTTGCCCGCAAACATCATGTGGCACCTTTGACGCTGGCTCCTTCTTATGCCGGAAGAGCGGAGCAGGAGGGAACTTCAAAATGAAGAGTTTCTCCATAGGTGCACTCATTGCTGCGGCGGCTGCGCTGGGTATTTCCATTTTCTGCACTTTTACGTTAGACAATGCGCTTTCCTGGACTGACCGCGTCAATCTCATCTTCGATCCGGCGTCAGCAGAGAGTTTTGACGCGTACTACTTTGCTTTTGGAACGCTTCCGCGATTTGCCGCTGCGGCCATTGGCGGCGCACTGCTCGGTTTGGTGGGAAGCCTCCTGCAGCAGCTCACGCAAAATCCCATGACCTCTCCCTTGACGCTGGGTACGTCATCGGGCGGCTGGCTTGCAGTTGTATTGATTTCCGCCTTCTTTCCCGCGGCGGCCGGCGCATGGCTTTCATTGGGGGCTTTTGCTGGGGCGCTCGCTGCCTTCGGACTAATCCTGCTTATTGCCGGTCCGCGCGGCATGACGGGGGTCGCGCTGATTATCGCCGGCATGGTTGTGAACCTTCTTTTTGGGGCCATTGCGACGGCGGTTGTGCTGCTGCGTGCTCAGTTTGTTGAAAATGTCTTCCTCTGGGGGGCCGGCGACCTCGCGCAAAACGGCTGGGGCGGCATCACTGCGCTTTTGCCGCAGACGCTTCCGGTGGTGATTCTTTTATTGATTTTTGCGCCGCGTGCACTCGCGCTCATTTCGCTCGGAGACGAAGGTGCTCGGGCTCGAGGCTTGCCCATCGTGCCCGTCTTCGGTGTGTTGGCGGCTCTGGGCATCTGGCTCTCATCGGCCTTTATTGCAGCGGCCGGCGTCATCAATTTCACGGGACTCATTGCACCCAATATCGCGAGAAGAGTTGGGTTCGTCAATCCGCGCACTCAGCTCTGTGCAAGCATGCTGATTGGGGCGGCGCTCCTCTGCGCCACCGACGCAGCGGCTCAGGGACTCACCTCGCTTACCGGCAACATCGTGCCCACCGGCGTCGTGTCAGCCATTATCGGAACACCGATCTTCATCTGGATTGCCCGGAAAAGCCTCTCTGCGCTTGCGCGCGGCGGTGCGCAGCCCGGTCAGGCATCCGGCATGGTGCGGTCGTCGCTTAAGAAGCTCTCCATTCCTGGGCTCATCATGCTTACCGCAGCAATGCTGCTCCTTATCGTCCTCAACTTTACGTTCATTAATCGAGAGGGCATATGGACATTTGCACTGGCAGATAAGTTTGAACTGCTCCTGCGCATTCCTCGGTTTATTACTGCCGCTGCAGCCGGTGCCGGCTTGGCGGCCGCCGGCGTCATTTTGCAGCGTCTGATTCGCAATCCGCTCGCCAGTCCGGACATTCTTGGCGTGTCGTCCGGCGCAGCTTTCGCGATGGTCGTGAGTGCGCTTTATTTTGGCGGCGCCGTGGGATCTCTGGGGTCGCTGACGGCTGCCGGGGGTAGCTTTGTGGTGCTCTTGGTGCTGCTTGGACTCTCAAAATCGTCTCGTTTTTCGCCTGACGTCGTCGTCCTGATGGGTATTGCGATCTCGGCTTTCCTGGATTCCGCCGTCACGCTCGCGCTTTCGCGCGGAACCATGGAAAACTACTTTATTCTCCAGTGGCTTTCAGGCTCAACCTACCGCACTACCCCTCTTGCGGCCGCAATGCTCTTGGGGGCCGTTCTCGTACTTATCAGCATTGCTTTTGCCGCTTCAAGAAGCATGACGCTGCTCTCCATCAGCCGAGACTTTGCGCAGTCCCGCGGGCTGTCGCTCACGCGTTCTGCGCTGGGGCTGCTCACGCTTTGTGCGCTCCTTTGTGCCTCAGCTACTGCTGCCATGGGGCCTGTAGCCTTTGTGGGACTTGTAGCGCCGCACATGGCCGTCATGATTGGAGCACGAACGGTAAAAACGGAACTTTGTACGGCAGCGCTTTTAGGGGCTGCACTCGTTTCCTGGGCTGATTGGCTCGGTCAGGTGCTGATTGCTCCCGCACAGATCCCAGCAGGTACGTTGGCGTCGATTATCGGCGCAGGGTACTTCCTTATTCTTTTGGTTGTGTCACGACGGTGAGGAAAAAGGCGCTGCTCATACAGCTTGCTGAAAAATACCCATTCCAATCAATGTTTGGTTTGAGCAGCTGCGTGGTTGTGAACGAGATTTTCGAGTATGAAATGCCAGGCCTGAATTTTCAGCTTAGGTGAAACGAGATCAACTTCGAATTTATGCGAATAAAAGAAGCCCTCGATAGCCATGATGGCCACGAGCGCTGGTGTTCGAACATCTTCGGGTAAGGCCGCAATTCGAGCATGCAGTCTCTCGTACCAGAGTTTTACAGGACGCATGAGTTCTTCGTCGTGCACGAAATTGGAATGGATGGCGAGGCCGACTGTTGACCAGCCGTGGTTGTCATGATCAAAGCTGCGGAACCATTCGATGAAGCCTGGAACGAGCGTTTCCTCGGGAGGCCCGTCAAAAAGCGCTTCGTGCCGAGCGAGTTCTGAGGAAAGGTGTGCCGCGTACTCTTCGACCAGTGCTGCTTGCAGTGCCCGCTTGCTCTTGAAGTGGTACATGCAGGCGCCTTTGCTGATGCCGGCTTTAGTTGCCGCACGCTCCATTGTGAGCGCACCAATACCTTCCTCAATGATGATGGCTTTCGCTGCATCGAGGATGGACTGTCTGGTTTTTATTGCTTTGTCACTGGCCATTTGGGGAAGAAAGCACAGAGGGGAATCCATAGAATGAGCCATTGTAGGACTGTCGAGTGTATCGGATAACGCTGACGGCCCGCGACTTAGTAAAGGTCGCAGGCCGTCGTGAACGGAGTGATTTTTATCTGCATCGATAGAATCGATGCAGATTGGGACATTACTTCGCAGCTTCAGCTGCAGCCTTGCCGGCGATTCGGCCGAACACAATGATG
>OGKB01000547.1_pt1 | contig 25732 bp, 41 predicted proteins | sample 1572351 | NCBI WGS metagenome assembly OGKB01 (sample SAMEA2582088, study PRJEB24529) | metagenome | biome: Human gut stool | place: China | collected 2011
CGGACAGATCCTTGAATGGAATGAAGATTTTGAAGAAGCAGATCCACATCACCGCCATCTTTCCCAGCTCTATGAGTTGCATCCGGGAAGAGGGATTACCGAGAAAACACCGGAGCTTTATGAGGCTGCGAGAACCAGTCTTTTACGGAGAGGGGATGCCGGAACAGGCTGGAGTCTGGCATGGAAGATTCTGATGTGGGCAAGAATGAAAGACGGAGTACATACCGGAAAGCTGATGAATGAGATCCTCCATTTGGTAGAGCCAAAAGAGTCTATGAATATGGCGAACGGGGGCGGAGTTTATGCAAATCTGTTCTGTGCCCATCCGCCTTATCAGATTGATGGAAACTTCGGTTATACTGCCGGTGTGGCAGAAGCCCTGCTTCAAAGCCATGACGGAGTGATCACGATTCTCCCTGCATTGCCTGAAAAATGGACAAAAGGAGAAATAAGCGGTCTGAAAGCAAGAGGTAATATTACTGTGAGCATTCGCTGGGAAAATGGAAAAGCAGAAGCCTGGCTTTCTTCTGATACAGAGAAGAAAGTTACTGTGCGTATTGGAAAAGGCAGTGAGAAAGAAGTTTTACTGAAAGCCGGAGAACTCTGCATGATAGCAGAATAAAGCTGGAAAATCCTGGTAAATAACAGGACTGAAAAAGAAAAATAGAACGAAAATAGAAAAGAATGCACAGAGCGGTTTTGAAAAGAACTGTTCTGTGCGTATTTTTTTCTGTTAAAGTGAAAAAAAGAAGTTAAGTAAGGAGATAAAATGCCTTGACATAGATAGATGTTCGATATAATATATAGATAGACGATATATAGACAATCGATATACAGGAAAGGGGAGATTGTAGTGAAAATTGAAAAATCATTAGTTTCAGGGAGCATGATGCTGTTGATCCTGCGGCTGCTGGAAGAGAAGGATATGTATGGATACGAGATGATAGAAGCTTTGCGGGAAAAATCGCAGAATGTCTTTGAACTGAAAGCGGGAACTCTGTATCCGCTCTTACATGGGCTGGAAGAGAAAAATTTTGTAACGTCCTATGAGCAGAAAGTAATGGGAAAGGAACGAAAGTATTACAGACTTACGGCAGCAGGACATGGACGTCTGGAGGAAAAAAAGGAAGAGTGGAAGGCATATCAGAAAGCGGTGACCGATGTACTGGCGATGGAGGGACTGGGATGAAAAAAGAAGAATATCTGCGGTGTGTGACGGATCAGATCCGTTGTAAAAAGGCATGCCCAGGCATAGAAAAAGAACTAGAGGATCATATTACTGATCAGGCAGAAATGTATTTGAAAAAAGGGATGACAGAAGAGCAGGCATTAAAAAAAGCAATCGCGGAAATGGGAGATCCGGTACAGGTTGGGGTAGAGCTTGACCGGATCCACAGACCACAGATGTCCTGGGGACTTGTATTGCTGGCAGGGATACTGGGAATCATCAGTATCGTTTTGCAGTATGGATTGAAAAGTCATGGATATGAAATGGGATTTCCACAGAGGCAGTTACTGTTTACTGTAGTTGGATTTGTTCTGATGTTGGGCATTTATTATCTGGACTACAGTATACTTGGAAAATATGGAAAATGGATGGCAGGGGTCTTTCTTGCATTGATGGGGCTTACCATTCCATGCCGACTGTATATGGGAGGAGCGGGAACGTATCTCCGGCTCGGAAATATGGCAGTGTCTGTACCACTGCTGATGTACCTTTATGTTCCTTTGTTCGGAGCAGTATTATATTCCTATAGAAGAAAAGGCTATGAAGCATTATGGAAGATCGCTGGGTGGATGATTCTTCCGGTAGGACTGGTAGTGCAGAGTGCATCGCTGATTCATGCCGCTCTCCTGGCACTGGCTCTTCTGATGATGGTTACGATCGCAATTCAAAGAAGCTGGTATGATATATCCAAAAAGAGGACCCTATTTGCTTTATGGGGAGGCGGTACCGCATTTTTTATAACAGGAAGTGTCATAATTTTTGAAAAAATATTGAAAGCGTATCAGCAGGAGCGGATTCAGGCATATTTTGATCAAACAGGTATTTACGGCTATATGCAGAATCAGATTGCAGGAGTTTTTCGAGAAAGTAAAATGCTTGGAAAAAGTATTTCAGGTATGAAGATCCTTGAGAGCAGCCTTGCAGGATTTAACGGAGAGCTGATCTGGATGAGCCTGATTGCCTGCTTTGGTATTATAGCGGGAATGATTGTGGCAGGTTTATATGTCATGCTGATATGGAAAATTTTTCGGATTTCGGGAAATCAGTCAAATGAACTTGGGAAAATGATCGGATATGGTTGTGGACTGGTATTTGCCGGTCAGATTGTATACAGTTTTCTGATCTGCTTAAATATTGTACCGGAAATGCCTGTCATTCTTCCATTTTTGTCATATGGAGGAAGTGGAACGCTGCTTTCCTATATTTTGATGGGACTCGTGCTGAGTGTTTATCGGTATAAAAATATTCCGCTTGAGTCACAGAAAAGAAAATCTCTGAAAATCAGGATTTCTGTGGAATAGAAAATCAGAATAGATCAGTGATTTCTGTGGAATGGAAAAGCAGGATACATCAGTATTTCCTGTATACAATGAGCCAGAAGTCCGGGACAGCTCGGAAGTCTGGCTTATTGTATACAGGAGCAGTGGGAACTTTGGAGAAATTTTCGTTTTTACAAACTGGAAGTTGTACTTATGCACAGGCAATCAAGCATCCCGTTTAATCAAAGCGGCATCGGAGTCCGGGCAATCACAATGACTGCCAAAACAGCACCCGCAAACGCTGCTGCGCCGATAACTGCCGCCGTTTTTTTGCTGAAGTTCTTCTTTACTGCCTTACAGATTAGCATGGCACAAACCACGCAAACAGCCGCAGCCGCAAGCACAATGACCAGCGTCTCCCATAACCATGAAAGTTCGTATAATATTCTCATTCGCTCACCATACCTTTCTCTGGCAAACTGGAAGTTTTATTTCCGTTTCCACGTCATTATATACTCTTTTTCACCAGTATTTTCATCAACATTCTCACTCTGAATGTTGAAATCCTCTTTTTGATAAAAATTAACTGCTCGTATATTCTTTTGATATACGCTCAGGCTTAATTGGTTCTTGATGTTTTTTACATAACACATCAAAAGGTTGCCTATCCCCTTAGACTGCTCTTTACTGGAAACAAATATTCCCTCAATATACTTATCACTCAATCCTACAAAACCTTGGATTTCATTTTTTTCCTCATACACGTATATCTCTGACTGTGAAAGCATTTCTTTCACTATACTAAAATTGTTCTGCCAGTATTGTTTGGAAATAAAATTATGCGCTCTTATATTAGTATCAAGCCAAATATCTGCAACTCTGTCTATATCTGCTCTCTGCATTCTTCTAATCACTTATAATCCTCCAGCAACCTTGAAGTTATCTTTCTTTTCGCTTGTCCTGCTCTAATGCAATAAATCCAGCGGTAACAGCAAGGGCAAGCATAATATCATGTTCGCCTAATGGGTCTGTTACTATGGAATAAATCAAAAACACCGCACAAACCAGCAATACTGCCAATATAATCCCACGAACAATTTTTCTTTTTTCCATTGCATAACGCTCCTTTACAGCTTACGATTTTCTCAACCGCGAACGTTTTCGGAAACAGGTCGATGTGCTTGTCCCTACATATATAATGGAACCGCACATATTATTCAATCGTCTCCACTCATCGCTCTGAGGGAACATGTCCGAAAATATGAGATTTCCCATCCACTCGACCTTATTTCTCAGGTGTTGCACAATCAAAGATAGTCTTCTGTGCGTCTCAGCTGGGTATATGGCTTCTTATTCCGCAAATCGGACGATTCTTTCAGATCCACTTCTGCGTAGAGCCCCCCTTCTTCGTCACCGGCCTTACAGATCAGATTCCCATAAGCATCGGTTACCAAAGATTCACCGGCAAACTGCATGTCGTCCTCTGTGCCTACCCTGTTGCACATAGCGATGGCTACAGAATTCTGAAACGCCTGCACCCTGATTTCCCACTCAAACATCGTGAGTGGCTCTGCCTTTTCGTTAACGGTCGGCACAAGGATCAGGTCGGCACCCATCAGTGCTTCTGTCCTGATACTCTCCGGATAATGCCGATCAAAGCAAACCACGATTCCTATCCTGCCTATGTCCGTATCGAACACATGGAATCCGTCATTGGATGGCGTGTAGTAATCCTGCTCGTAGAAATGCTCCGCCTGTGCGACATGTACCATCTTCTGAATACCAATGATCTCGCCGTCACGCCCAATCAGAATACTGGCATCATAATCGTGCCCGCCTTCACGCAGATAAACATTTGGAACTGCCATGATATGATTTTCCCTGCAGGCTGCCTGAAATGCCTGTATAATCTCGCCGTCAAGTTCACAGGCATATCCGGAAACGTCCTGTCCGGGATATTGCGGGAAGAACTCTGTCAGCTGCACTTCTGGAAAAAGAATCAGGTCAGCACCATTTTCTGCTGCCTCTTTGATTGCTGAGATCCCGGCATTCAGATTTTCGTTCACGCTTCCTTTATTTTTATTTTGGAATAAAGCAATTCTTGCCATAGTTTATTATCCTCCTGTATATGCATCATCGACGCTGTTCTTAAAATTCTGCTTTGCCAGCCACTCGTGCTCTTCATCATTCTCCGGAATATCGATAATGCCTTTTCCCCCTGTATCAGCAAGGCTTACTCTGTAGTTTTCTTTTCGCAAGAAATCGCACAGCAGTGTACCTATTTCTTTGTTGTCCTCTACTATGATTATATCTGGCATTGTTCCGCCTTTCTCCTATAAAATATATTCCATCTGGCGTTCCTTTGTCTTAAGCCCCATCTTCTCATAAAATTTCTCTGCAGATGTGTTTCCACTCCATACATTGAGGGTGACCTCGTAGCAACCGAGACGCTTTGCCTCACTCTTTACATGTTCAAAAAGCTGCTCTCCGATATGCTGTCCTCTGGTCTTTGCATCTACACACGGATCATCTATGAAAAGTGATGTAAACGGCACCATGTTGTTGGAAAACGGCTGCTGTCTTATCTGACAGAATGCGTATCCCATGCAGATATCATCATCTCCTGCCGCAACATATATCGGCTTTGTATCGTCCTTTATCATATCTGCAAGCTCTTCATTTGTATATTTTGTCGTTCCTGGGATAAAAATATCCGGTCTGATATCGGCATGGATCTGAAGCACCTGCTCTAACAATTCTATAAGTCTTGGTATGTCTTTTTCCTGTGCTCTTCTAATATTCATTTTTGAGAATCATCCTTCCTGTTGTGGTTTATATGTTGATCTACAATAAATCAATTCAATGTTATATCTGATTACATTTCAGAATAAATCCAGCATATTATCGAGATAAATGTGCTCTCTGACATGTATCTGATACGGTGGCTTCGTCATATAGTAAAGCAGAAATTCAAGTATCATGACACTTCCAAGCCCTCTGCCCTCTATTTTAAAATTGCTAAAGCCCATTGGCAGATAAGTGTTCTTTATATCATCTACTCCTATAAACACCGATTTGTTCAATTCATATCCGAATTATATCATAAAAAATAACGACACTGTATATCACTTTCGCAACATACAATGCCGTTACTTTTATTTTTTTCGATACACCAAACAAAACGTATTCCTGTATACGATAATATCACATACAGAGTTCGACATGTTCAGCCTGAGTGGACCTGGCGGGAATCGAACCCAGAAAACCTACAGGAAGATGCTGTATTTATAAGGCTTTTCGCTTATCGTGTTGCATGGCGTGTTGCATCATTTCCGTAAAATGCTCGTTGATTCGGTCTGTAAATCTCTCTTCTTCCGGTGCAATCGTGCCACGGTATACCCTTTTCAGTACTCTGTCAGACTTCCATCCACCACGCTTCATGATGTACTGATCCGGAATGTTCAGGGCGTGCATGATGGACGCAGTATAATGTCTGAGATCATGATATCGAAATTCAGGAATCCCAGCAGAACGAAGCACTTTTTTAAAGTTTTTAGAGAGATCTTCCGGGTGCATCCTGACAAGCGGACCGCTTTCGATATCGTCAAATTTTCGGATCACAAATTCCGGCATGATAATGTATCGGTAGCTGCTCTGTGTCTTGGGTCCTTTTTTGATGATGCCACTACGTCCCCGGACTTTCGTCTCTCTGATCCGTATGGAGTTCCCCTTGATATCCTCTTTCGTTAGCCCGAAGACTTCTCCACGCCTGAGACTTCCAAACGCTGCGAGAAGCACTGCCTTTTCCAGTTCGGTTCCCCGGATATAGCAGATCAGATCCGTGATGTCCTGATCGGATGGAACATAACCCTCATAGGTCTTTGCGGACGGCAGAGTGGTATGGAAGTGCATATCCGGCAGATACATCCGCATGACCGCTGTAAACAGTCCGTAGGCATTCTTTACGGTCTTAGGCGATAACTTTACCGACAGAATGTTAATCCAGCTCTGCACGTCTTCCTGCGAGAGCTTACGGAGGCTGATATCTGATATCTGTCCGATCTGATTCCGGGCGATCGTCTCATAGCCACGGAGAGTAGTCTCGGACAGCACATGATCCTTTAACTTTATGTAATTTTCAAAAGCTTCTTTCACTGTCCAGTTCTCAGGGCGTTTCTTCCGGTCTTTCTCTGCAAGGAACTGAGCCGCCTGAGCTTCTGCATCCCGCTTTCCACGTCTTCCCTGTAAGTCACTGGTAAACGATTCATAAATCCTTTTCCGCTTCTGCTTTCCGGTCTTCTCGTCAATCATAGGACTTCCGTCCTCATTGAACAGGTTTTCATAGTGCGAAAAAACTAAGCACCTCCAAGATCCTGAAGGTAACTTTTTAGCTGTAGCCATATTATCATCTCCTAGTATAAAAATAACAGCCAGCGAGGAACGTGTGTTCCGCTTGCAGTGGCTGTCCGAAGATGATACAATATTCATTGGATTTGAAGTGTATCTCTTCGGAGGTATTCGATAAGCACATTGGCGTGTGCTTCCAGTGCCGTCCCTTTTGGCGAAGGGGCGGTTTTTAATTATTCATCGTCTTCATCATCACTATAAGTATAATCAGACGAATAAACACTGTCTGTTGATTGTGATTGTCTGAACTCTTCAGCAGCCATAGTCCTGTTGAACTCTGCTGTAGGCTCTATTTCTGTAACAAGTTGTTCCAGTTCATCAAGTGATACATTGAAAAATTCTTTCCTCATATTTACCTTATTTACACGCTTGTCAGTCAGGATAGTATGAAGTTTGCTTTCAAGACCAACTGCATCATCAGAAAAAATAAAGCTATGTACGTCAAAGCGGAATGGAACAGATGCATTACCAAGTTCATCTACTCGATCCTGTGGATTGAGTCTTCGGGTCATTCCAATCTTAAATACATTTTCGCCAAAAGATCCAAGATTACTGATAACGTACACATTACCGGCTTTTCCATTGGCAAGAGTAGAGATTTCGTCTTTCTTTATAGCAACGTCAGCAAGTTGAGCCTGTAGTGCAAGGATTCTTGCGTTTAATTTTTCCAGTTCCTCATCTTTAGCACTGGTAAGTTGGGTTCTCAGCTTTTCGATTTCAGAATTATATTTTGATTCTTCCTGTTCTATTTTTTTACGTTCAGCCTCCAGTGCTTTACGTTCTTCAGCCTCCTGTCTCATTTGCTCACGGATAGCAAGTTGTTCCTGACGAGCCTGTTCTTTTTTAACGTAGTAATTATATTCAATCTTTGCTGCATTAATAAATAAATACTCTATTTCTCCGATAAATTTGGTAAGAGTTCCTGCGATGCTCTGATTTCCGTTTCCTGCAATTTCAAGATATTTATGAGTTACATCTTTGATATCATCAATAGATTTTTCAAGCTTTTCAAATTTAAGGTTATACAGGATATTTTGAAGTTCTGCCCTAAGGGCAATGACCATAAGTTTATAAATTGCCTGATTTGCTTTAGTGGTGTACCGGGCAGAATATTTTGCTAAAAGATCATTGATTTGCTTATCATTCTGACGGTAAGCTTTACGGAGATCTTTTACATCCATACAATGGAGTTTCAGGATAACGGAAGGACTGATTTCCTCCAAATCGGTTAAATCTTTTTCGCTAAATTTTAAAGAACTGATTGCAGGATCATAATTAAAGAAATTGTCCAAACTGTAATTGATTGCTTTTACCAACTCTTTTGATCGTCCGAGTTTATTAGTTTGGGTCTTGATCTGTTTGGAAAGCTTACTCTCCTGAAGCATTTCTTCTGCAATTTTTTCCTGTAATGACTGCGATTTGTCTGTTCGGTCAGAAATCATTCTTTCAAGCTGGACAAGTTGCTCTCGTAAGCCTTTTTCAGCTTCGGCCTGCTTTCTTTCGTATTCCTTTTTCAGAGTATCTACTTTTACATCATACTCTATACTCAGATCTCTTTGTTTGACAGCGTACTCTTTTTCCATCTGTTCGGTCATGGATTTTACTTTATAGTAGTCAAATCCACCAATTTCAGAAAGTTTTCCTCTTAATTCAGTAGTAGCTGCCTGTAAGTCTGCATTATTTTGCGAAAGCGTCTGATTCTCCGCTTCAAGACTGGCAATCTGTTCCTTGAATTGCTTGATTTTAAAAATATCCCCTATACCCATTTGCTTTCTCCTTTGTTAATAAGAACCGTTCTTTATGAATAACACCACTTATTCATTTATATAATCCCGCTAGGGGTTATATCATTTCTGTAACTGTCAGATAAGGAACAAAGTAAATAACATAGTTATCTACAGTAGTACAGATTCCGTATTTACTCTGATAGCAGTTAATGCATTCTTGCAGGTATTCTTCTGTAACATCTAGAAAGTCTGCAATTTCATATTTATTTTGACACCCAGCATTGAATGCATGGACGATGCCAATAAGTCCGATCAGGCGGTTGTAACCGTGCAAACGAGCCTGTCTTTCCTGTTTGCGGTTGGCTGCCGATGACATATCAAGGATATTTCCGACTGATGTTTCGTGGTGTCCGAGTTCTTCAGCAAGAGCACAAGTCTTTTCCGGAATAGTCATGTCTTCTCTGATGGCAATAACACCATCACAATACAATCCTTTTATGTTGTTGCTTTCAAAACGGTAATTCAAAACATCGACACCATCTTGATAAGCTACATCTTCCAATTCTTCAAATTTATTCATGTTAACACCTCAATATTTCCAATGCCAATATTATTTCCTTCTATTTTTCACAAATTCTGCAAAGTTCTTGATTTCTTCCAGTTCGGATTCTGTATATTCATCGCCATCAAAGTGTGCGGCGAGGGTGGTAGGCTGGTCATCTATTCCAAGCAGTATATCGGCGGAAACATTTAAGGCAGAGGCTATTTTTTTAATAGTATTTACATTTGGCTCGCGTTTTCCGCTTTCATATAATGAATATGTTGATTTTGCAACGCCTATATTTTCAGAAAGCTCTTTCTGCGATAGTCCAGATTTAAGTCTGGCTTCTTTTAAATTTTCATTGAAGTTCTCACCCATATTCTTAATCCTCCTGTTGTCTTTGATTATAATTGTGTATTGAAAATGTGTCAATAAAAAGTTTGCAAAATGAAAAGAAAAGTATTGACAAGTTTGCAATAAGCAATTATAGTATAATCATAGTTTGCGAAATGCAAACAACATAAGCGGACTGCATTGGAGAAAGGTTGATAGTTACCCGGAACACTAAAGTTCCTTTTCTAAATGGGCTGACATTGTGGAGAGGTCATTACCCGTGTAAGTAAAATACAGAAGCTTATATCCGAACTTTTCATATTTTCGGATGAGCTTATCCGATTTTACAATCTTATGGATTTTCAATATATCACCTCCTCTCATAGAGGCGATTTGCAGTCCGCAACAACATTATAGCAGAAAGGGGCGAGAATAAGTGTTTAGAAACTTAAACGCCGAACAGGCTAGACATTCTTATACAAATCAGCAAATGGCGGAAAAAATTGGAATTTCAAGAGTTTCTTATGAAAACAAAAAGAAAACGGGTAAATTCACAGCACTTGAAGCAAAGAAACTGTGCAAGATTTTCAAAGTAAAGTTTGATTACCTATTTGCAACAGACACGCAAGACGAAGCGAGGTGAGGAGAGTGACAAAAATTTGCCCGAGGTGTTTTGATGATCTTCCGGAAAATGCAAATTACTGTCCGCATTGTGGAGAATGCGTGATGGAAATTGTAGAACGTACAATTCAATATATTGGTTCGCCGCCCAAAACGGTGGAGGTTAGTGTAAAAAACAGTGCTATTTCTACCGAAGAGTTTAAGAAAACGAGGTGATGCAGAATGCCGAAATTAAAGCTCTCAGACCGGGAGCGGCAAAACAGGACGCTGATCGCCATCATCCAGTCAGGAAAAGTGATGGAGGGTGTCAGCGTAGAAAAGCTTTCCAAGCTGACAGGAATCCCGAAAAGCACACTGTACCAAAGATTTAGTGTGCCGGAAGACATCAGACTGGGTGAGCTGAGAGAGATCCTGAAAGTCCTTAAGATCCCAGAAGAGGAAAAAGAACGAATAGGGAGGGAAGTCATATGACCTGCAAAGACTGCAGAAAAATCAGATACTGCATGGAACGGCACAGAGGTATCTGCACATCATTTAAAGGAGGTGAGAGACGTGGAGCAGTTAAAGGTAATTCAGATCAGGAAGAGAAAGCCGGAGAAGAAGGAAGAGGAAGTAATTGAGGTGAATGACCGGGTTACAGAGCGGATTTTTTGGTTCGTGATCGGGTTTTCGGTTGCCCTGATGATCTGCTGTATTGCTTTCGGGCAGACCATTAATGCATAAGAAAAGTGCCGTAACGAGGCAGCAACCTCTCAGGCACTTAGAAAATTAGTCAACTACATTATAAAGAAGAAAGGAAGGAAATGCAATGGCAGAAAAGAGAGAAATTTTCGTTGATGAAGATAGATACAGGAGTTTGTGCCTGATAGAAGGGAAGTTTGATGCATTGGTTGCATTTTTGAAGCATGAAGACGAGAAAGGGGCAGCACCATCCTCAAATAGAGAAATCATAAGAGCGATAATCGGGGTGTACGAATGAAAATATACAGAGGAATCGGATCGGAAGAAGATACAATTGTAACAGAAGATAAAGCGTATGATTACGCTTTAGAAAGATGCCTGAAGGGAACAGAAGAAGACCGGCAGGAGTTTAGAAAAGAGCTGGTTGAATGGTTCTTTTCAGGTAACTGGATTGAGGAGGAAGGAGAAGGATATTAATGCCACTTGCAGATTACGATGAATTGCGAAAAATAGATGTCAGACCGTTTTGTAAAAAAAGAGATGGACTTGACTATCTGAATTGGGCAACCTGTATTGATCTCTTGAGAAAGAATGGGGCGAGTAAGGTATATTGGGAACCTGTGCCGGATCCGATGACAGGCAGCAGTCTCAGGCGGACAGATGTTGAATTTAAGGATAAGAATGGAAATACCAACAGATGCTACGAGACACAGATCAAGGTTGTGATTGACGACAATGTGTATTATATGCAGACACCTGTTCTGAACGGAGCTAACCCAGTGAAGGACAACTCCATGAGCCAGCAGAGAGTGTGGAATAGTATGTGCAGGGCATTTGTTAAATGCGTGGCTATCCATACGGGACTCGGATTTGATCTTTGGCTAAAGGAAGAGATATCTAACGAACCATATATTCCCGATACATTACAGAAACGTGCGTCACCTGCAAAAATTAAAACAATTCAGCAGTTATGCATCAGTCACGGGATTGATGGTGATGCATGGGTGGCTGGCAATGGTAAGAAATGGGATGAACTTACAGAGGGAGAAGCAGCGAAGATGCTCAATGCATTAAAGCAAAGGTATGGTGATGAGTAATGCGTTTTACTGGAAAGCTGAAAGAACCGATTATTGACTTTGCAACTCACCGCCTGACCATTCTATTCGAGCCACAACAGGACTTTTCACAGGCGTATGAGGAATTGAAAGACTGTGAAAAGTTAAGCCTTGAAATCAAGCGATACAGGAGAAAGAGAAGTCTGGATGCAAATGCATATTACTGGGTACTCCTGACAAAACTTGCAAATGTCATGCAGACATCGAATCCTGAGATGCATAACCGGATGCTGCTCCATTACGGTCAGCCGGAGATCATTGAGGGCAAGGCAATCTATATGACGATCCCTGACACGGAAGAAGCAGAGAGAAAAGTGTTGAATGCGACAGACTATCACCTGCAGCCAACTTCACAAGTCAGGGAGGGTGTGGATGGTGTAATGTACCGTACATATAAGCTCCTGAGAGGTTCTCACACCTATGACACGGCAGAAATGGCAAGACTGATTGATGGACTTGTGACGAGCTGCAAAGAGGCGGGAATCCCGGATGCAGAGATTGCATCGCCAGATGAAAAAAGAATTCTAAAAGAAAGATATGGTGTGGATATTGGCTAAAAAACTGAAAAGTGTATTTACGGAAGATATGAACCATTGCTATTTCACCGGAGTACCTTATCCACATATTCACCATATTTTCTACGGATCACGAAGAAAACTTTCAGAGAGATACGGGTTTGTAATTCCCCTTGCCCCGTATCTCCATGAATTTGGTAGGGGGAGCGTACACGAGAACCCGAACCACGGGTTGGACTTGGAATTAAAACAGATGGCTCAGAGATATTTTGAGGAGAACATCGGCAGCAGGGAAGAGTTCCGTTCCATATTCGGGAAATCGTGGTTGTAGGTATTAAGCCGTTTGGCTTGATATAAAACTCCTATGGTTTACGGCAGTATGTCACAGTACCCTTTGTAAGCCATGATTGATGATCTCCCTGGTTTATCCAGGGAGGGAAAGGAGAAGGATTTACAGATGGGTAAATTTTGCGGATTGATTAAATTTGATATTTTGGATTATATTCCGACAGGACATGATAATGCCGTAACAAGAAGAGAATTGATGGATCAGACCGGGATCAAAGACAGGGCAATAAGAGATATGATCCATTACGCAAGACGGAAGATAGCGATTCTTAATCTTCAGGATGGCGAGGGATATTTTATCCCGGACATGAATCTCCCTGAAGAAAGGATCATGCTTGTGCAGTATATCCAGCAGGAAGAGAGCAGATTAAAAAGCATAGGCTGGGCGTTGAAAGCAGCCAGGAAAATGGCTAGGAATTGTAATGTGGAGGTGGATACAAATGAACTCGAACAGGAAGGGGAAAGAAGGGGAGAGAGAACTTGCGAATCTGCTTAAGGAATACGGCTATGGCTGCCGCAGAGGACAGCAGTTCTGTGGATCCAATGGCGATGCTGATGTGGTGGGCCTTCCTGGTGTCCATATCGAGTGCAAGAGGGTTGAGAAATTGAACCTCTATGCGGCTGTAGAACAGTCTAGGAACGATGCGAGAGAGGCCGAAATACCTGTTGTGATGCACCGGAAGAATAGAAGAGAGTGGCTGGGTACAATGCCGCTGAAAGAATGGATGAAGATGTATGAAAGGTGATTACATAAAAATCAACAGATCGTTGCTTGACTGGGATTGGTATGGCGATATCAACACCTGTAGATTATTCGTTCATATGCTCCTGAAGGCTAACTGGAAAGACGGAAATTTCAGAGGAGAAGAGATAAAAAGAGGGTCTTTTGTGTCTTCATTGTCTAAGTTATCTGACGAAACAAACCTTTCAGTCAGAGAGGTTCGGACAGCGATAAATCACCTTGAAAAGACGGGCGAGGTGACAATCAACCGACATAGTAAATATAGCGTATTTACGGTAAATAACTACTGTGCATATCAGCAAGGTGACACGCAAGCTGACAAGCAGGTGACAGGCAACCGACAAGCAAGCGACAGTCAAGCGACAACAATAGAAGAAAGGAAGAAGGAAAGAAAGAAAGAATATAAAGATACTAACGTATCTATCCATCGCCCCGGCGATATCCGGCAGATCATGGAAGTCTGGAATGAGCTTGAACGATACGGGATCAAGCCTGTATGCAAACTAAACAGGGGATCACAGAGATTGCAAAACCTGACTGCCCGGATCAGGGAATACGGAGAAGCAGAAGTGCTTCGAGCGATCGAGAACGTAAAGCACAGCGAGTTTTTACAAGGCAAGACGGACGGAAGATGGCAGATCACCTTTGACTGGTTCGTGAAGCCAAACAACTTCCCAAAAGTGCTTGAAGGGCAGTACGAGGAAAGCCGATCCCCACAAAAGGCGGTAAGGAACAATAACAACTTTGAACGGCGGAGATATGACATGGATGATCTGGAAAGCAAGCTACTTGGAAGATGATAACTAATGGCAGAACTTGATTAAGAGATAAATTACAGAAAGGAGCAGGAGATTTGTGCGCACAGAAAAGATATCTTTGCTCTGAGTAAGAATGGATTTAGAACAAAAAGCAATAAAAAGGATTCAGGCTGCATCAGAAATGAGCTTATACCACTACGGCAAGCCACTTGTATGTACTTATTCCGGCGGAAAAGACTCGGATGCGATGCTTGAATTATTCAGAAGGGGGGGCATACCGTTTGAAGTTCACAACAGCCACACGACAGCGGATGCTCCGCAGACAGTAAGGCATATTAGAGATACGTTTCACAAGTTGGAAGTGGATGGCATTAAATGCACAATTGAAATGCCGACATACAAAGGTGAACGGACAAGTATGTGGAAGTTGATTCCACAAAAACTGATGCCACCGACACGAATGGTAAGATATTGCTGCGCGGTGTTGAAAGAAACAGGATGCGCCAATAGATTTATCGCTACTGGCGTAAGATGGGCTGAAAGCACACAAAGAAAAGACCGTGAAGAGTTTGAAAAGCTAGGAGCTACGAAAGCCACAAAAGAAAAATTCACATCAGTAATGCTAATGAATGACAACGATGCTCGCCGGAGAATGAACGAACACTGTATGCAGAAAAAGAAAATGGTTGTAAACCCAATTATTGATTGGAAAGATTCTGATGTGTGGGAATTCATACATTCAGAGAAAATTCCGACTTGCGAACTGTATCAATGTGGCTATGAACGTGTCGGGTGTATTGGATGCCCTATGGCTGGAAAGAAGAGATATAAAGAATTTGCTGATTTCCCGAAATATAAAAATTTATACATTCACGCATTTGACCGGATGGTTAAAGAAAGAAAATCAAGAGGTTTACCGTGCCAATGGAAAAACGGCAACGATGCTTTTTTACGGTGGATGGATGATGAAAACATTGAGGGACAAATGGATATATTTGATTTCATCGGAGGTAATACGCATGACTAAAGAAGAATTTATAAGAACTGTACAGACATGCGGATACGGTACGAAGACAGGAGCCAAAAAGTATGTAGAGCTGAATCCGAAAGAGGAATACGGAACAGATGATTTGATCGCCTTGCATGAAGGTAATATGCACTGGCAAGGAATCAGCGGAGACAAAGGACTTGGATATGCTTACGGAGTGAATGGCAAGACCACAGCTTACAGTAATGGAATTTGTGGAAACTCTGGAAGTAGGCAAGATTGGGGGATGTGAGAGTGAAATTTATAGACTGGTTCGCCGGAATAGGTGGTTTCCGAAGAGGAATGGAACTTGCCGGACATGAATGTGTCGGTTTTTGCGAGTTTGATAAGTTCGCTACAGCAAGCTATATTTCCATGCATCTTCTGACGGACGAACAAAGAAAGAAACTAAATGAATTACCGCAGAAGAAAAGGCAGAAGGAGATTTTAAAAGATGAATACAGAAACGGAGAATGGTACGCAAATGACATTAGAAGAGTGTGTGCCGATGATATTCCAAGAGCAGATTGTTGGTGCTTCGGATTTCCATGCCAAGACATCTCAGTTGCAGGAAAACAGCTTGGATTTCAAGGGAACCGTTCAAGCCTGTTTTTCAGAGTTATGTACCTTGTCGGACAACTCGAAGAAGAAAATAAACCCACTTACCTTTTCATTGAGAACGTTAAAAATTTGCTTAGTGTTAATGGAGGATGGGATTTCGCCAGATTGCTCGTTGAAATGGAGCAGGAGGGGTACGATGCAGAGTGGCAAGTGCTCAACTCCAAAGATTTTGGAGTCCCGCAAAACAGAGAAAGGTGCTTCATTGTCGGACATCTTAGAGAGAGAGGTTCTGCAAAAGTATTTCCTGTCGAAAGAGCAGACGGAGAAAATAGTATTCAAATAATCGGTCATAAAGCTAGATACAATAAAGGAATTGCAAATCATAAAACCGAAGCAAGTGGAGTTGCGATCCCGGTTCTTACACCTGATCGTGCAGAAAAAAGACAGGATGGGAGACGATTCAAAGACGATGGAGAACCAATGTTCACACTGACAAGTCAGGATAGACACGGAGTAGCGGTTGAACCACTTGGAGTGTTGCGAAATGTTCGGAGTGATTACGGGAAAGAAATCAGAAAAGACTATGAAGCTGGAAATATTGAAATTTCCAGACATAAATTCCTTGAAAGTGAAGTCAGAGATGATGGAGTAGTGAACACATTATCAACAGTGCAAAAAGATAACCAACTTGCAGTTAAGGTAGCCGAAGCAACAAAACAGGGTTATTCAGAGTGCAGAGTAGGTGTAGATAGCGTAAATTTATCTGTTCCGGGGAGCAAAACCAGAAGAGGAAGAGTAGGACATGACCTTGCAAATACGCTTGATACCAGTTGCAATCAAGGAATTTTTGTACAGGTATCAGATGATTTGATTGTGTATGCTGTCTGGTATGAAAAATATCAGTGTTATATAGCAATTCGAAAATTAACTCCAAAGGAATGTTTCAGACTGCAAGGATGGACAGATGATTATTTTGAAAAAGCACAGTTTGTAAATTCTGACAGCCAGTTGTATAAGCAAGCCGGGAACGGCGTAACTGTGAATGTGATTGAATCGATTGCAGAAAGGATGAAAATTGAATGACGCTGAAAGATTTTCTTGAAAATTATTATTGTGGCAAGCACGTAAGAATTTATGTTGACGGAAGAGCGAGAGTCGCTGGTACAACACGCCAAGTTCTTGAGTATATAAAAAGAGAGCAGCTAGATAAGTCAATAAAGATGGTAGCACCTGTAAATGATGAAATGATAGACATAGCAATATAGGCGGTGAATTATGAACATTGAATTAAAAGAAATAGACAAAGACAAAGTGAAAGTCGGAGATGTAGTAGGAGTAGCGAGCAAAGTTGAATGCGGATGGGGTTCATCATTCCGGCATAGCAGGATTATTCCGGCGAAGATTGTGAAAATCACTCCAAAGAGAACGAAGATAGTATCTGATAAATTCGGAGAACATGATAAATACGAAAATTTCTATGAGTTGAATGAGGATGCTGCACAAGAAACGATACTGGCAGAAGAGGTTGGCGAGTTAGGGAATCCGGGATGGATTCCATGCAGTGAGAGGCTGCCGGAGAATGCAATGAATGTAATAGCACAATTTTCAGATGGCACAGTAACAGAATTAAGATATGCAGGAAATGGTATTTTTGAAGGGATTTATGAGTATTCAACAAGAGTAATTATTGCCTGGATGCCACTACCAGAGCCGTACGAAGGAGAGTGATGAAGATGAAGAATAAAGAAAAGTATGCAAAAGAGATTGTGGAGATTGTGTGTGAAGGATGTGCTCTGGCAGTTAGTAAAGAAACTGGAAAGCCAGTAAAATGTGTTAATATCAAATGTTCTGAATGTACATTGGGTGGTAGTGGCATGTGTTCGACAATGATTAAAGAATGGGCAGAATCAGAGTACACCGAAAAGCCAGTGATTAGCAAGAAAGATAAAGCGTTTTTAGATTGTCTCGTAGAAGATTTCAAATATATGGCAAGAGATAAAATTAATGCCTTATACGCATACGGCAAAGAGCCATATAAATCGAACAATGGTGATTGTTGGGGTGGAAATGGCAGAAGATACTGTGCCTTAAGTCATTATGTGAACGTTGCCTTCCCAATGATTAAATGGGAAGATGACAAGCCGTGGCTTATCGATGATTTGAAGAAGCTGGAGGTGGTGGAAGAATATGAGATTAATTGATGCTGACAAGATTACGAGTGGTGAAATTGCAAAGTATCTAGGGAGAGGCTACGAGTTTTGTATTCCCGATATTGAAGATATGCTAAAAGAACAGCCAACAGCCTATGACGTGGACAAGGTTGTTGATATGTTGGAAGATTTCAAAGACATGGAACTGATTGACGGAACACCAGCACATGGCATTAATGAATACCAAAGAATATGTAAATGTATTGAGATTGTGAAATCCGGTGCTAAGCAATGCGAGGCAGATTGAATGACGATTTCATGGGAGATTGAGGTGAAAATATGGAATTGTATATAGCTAGGTTTGCAGACGATAGCTATCAAGTTGTAATAAAAGCGGATAGCTATGAATCTGCAAGAGAAAAAGCAATACAGTATATAAAAATGAATCACACTTGGTTTGAATCTGATTACAATTTCAATGGTTTAGATATTGCATTATTGGATGAAGATTATGTAATTGAGTAGAAAAAGGCTGAACGATACACTATTTTGGAGGGTGTCCAACTGACAAGGGCTATGGCAGATATTTGGTATGAGGAGCGATTTTATGATTGAGTGTAGTAAAGCATCTCTGTTGAGATGTAGAAATTGTAAACACGTGAAATGTGATAAGTATAAAATAATGCAGATATTGATTAGAATAGGCGCAGTAAACTGAAATTTATTCAAATAAAAAACCGATTAACTCGAAGAATGGAGAAAAATGCTATGTGCAATACATTAGAAAAAAAATCCTATAAAAGACCATAACATATTTTTGACCAGACTAAGATGGCAGTCGGCAAACAAAGACTTCACTGATATGGAAAAGTTTGCCACCGACAGCATCGTCTATGTATTTACAAAGCCACTTAGCTATGATGAACAGAATGGCTTTATGGGCTTTATAGGTGATTCTGAACATCTGAACCATCTGACACCCGTTGATTTTTGCAACTATTTTCTTTGTAAACATATTAAATTTACAATCAAGTTTCGATATGTCAAAAAGATTGGATTGCGACAGAATTACAGATATTATAAAGTAATCAAGCTTCTGCAAAGAAAACTCAAAAACATAGAAACAGTATAAGCCATGCGACAAATTTGAAAGGAAAATATTATGGCAGCTACACCGAAATGAAAACCCATTGAATTTTTACAACTGCGATCTTGCGGGATGTGAGAAACATTTCAAGAGGAAAGTTCCAGTAGAAACAGGTAGAAAGGATGAGGAAAGTCATGACTAAAGACGTTTTAAATAGAGCAAAAGATTTGGAAAAAGATATTGAAAGCATTAGGAGCTTGACTGAGGACTATGAGAAAGGGGATGGATTACACATATCCAGCTCATTTCCCTGCAATTATGGGCAGTCGCTCCGATTCCAAAAAGAGTTGTGTGAGTGGCTGCGACAGAAAAAATCAGAGTATGAAAAAGAGTTGGAGGCGTTATGAAATGGCTGAGAAAATGACAAATGCCGACCGCATAAAGAAAGCAACAGACAAGGAATTGGCTGATATGCTGTGCAAAATAACAAGATGCTGCTCCGATTGTATAGCACAGGAAATGTGCTACGAGGGACATACAGGATATGAAGATTGGCTTGCATCGGAAGAATGGAGTGATTTTTCGTGAAACGAAGTACAGACAGACGCTGGAGTCCAGCAGAAATCCGGCAGAATCAGAAAGAACACTATGCCGGGATGGCAGAGCATCCACCGGATCGGAAAGCCAGTGCAGACTTCCATCGTCCGGCATACCCGAATTATACAGTAGAGGATGCACTGAAAAAGTGGGGAGTGGATACGAGGAAGGGAGTGGATGCTGGTGGAGCAGAGACTGGAAGAAAATAATGTGAAAAATGAAAATGAGCGAAAAAAGGAATATCTGAGAGGATACCGAACCAACAGGAGACGGGTCAACAGGATAGATGGAGAGGTGACAGAGCTGAGAGAGCTTGCGAAGTCTGTGAAAGCTACTGATTATTCAGGAATGCCGCATGGCAGTGGAAATCAAAAAGATCTTTCTGACGAACTGGCAAGAATCGAACTGTTGGAGAAAAAGCTCGGAGAAGAAAAAGAAAAGTGTATTGAATCGTATATTGCTGTTGAAAAGCAGATCAAGACGGTACAGAATGAGGATGAGAATGATGTATTATTTTACCGGTATGTAAAAGGTCTCAGGTGGTGGGAAATCGCAGAGCTGATGGACTGCTCGGAGCAATGGGTACACAAACTGCATGGAAGAGCTTTGGGGCATTTAAAAATGGATGAATGATTGTCTTAGTTGATTGAAGTTTAGTATCAACATATGATTTAATTATAATGCAAGAAGTGAAAAGCTTCTTGGGATACTTTCGACGAATCCTCCCCGTACAAAGGCACCCTGAAAAGGGTGTCTTTTTATATGCAGGGAGATATGAGGTGGTGAAATGATTGCGAGATCCGAAAAGATATGAAAATTTAGAACGTATGGTATTTGATGGTGTGGGCGAGTATGGGATGCCTACACTTGAGCCAGTAGATTTTGATGGAGATACAGAGTTTATTCCATTCAATTTTGCAGCAACAAGTAAGGATAGAGAAAAGAAAAGCATTCATTTCTTTATTGACGACTATCAATTTATAAGATTATGGAATGATCCGGATAGATATATACCGATGCTTCAGCAGTTTCAGTACGTATTTACTCCGGATTTTAGTCTTTATACAGATTTTCCGAAAGCTGTTCAGATCTTTAATCATTACCGAAAGCATTGGATTGGTGCTTATATGCAGATGTACGGGGTAAAAGTGATCCCAACGATCGCATGGAGTACAGAGGATTCATATTCCTGGTGCTTTGATGGAGAGCCCACAGGAGGCACGGTGGCAGTATCCAGTGTGGGGTGCATGCAAAATAAAAAGAGCCGGGAACTATTTCTTGCCGGATACAAAGAAATGGTTAAGAAGTTGCATCCGACTAAGATTATATTTTACGGGCAGATCCCGGAAGAGTGTACGGGGAACATTGTACGAATAAAGGCATTTCAGGAAAAATTTAAGGAGGCATCGTGTGATGGGTGGTAGAGGAAGTAAATCTGGTGGCGGCGGAGGTGGAAGTGGTGTTGATGTAACGCACAACGGAGAGACTACAAGGTATTATTTTTCCGAGAAAAACGGAATGAATTATTATCAGCGGGGAGTGGGAGGAACGCCACAGCCTACTCCGCTGAATATGACAGTAAGGGATTTTACAAAAAGAGTCCAGGCAAATGGGGCAACTGTAAAGCCGGTAACTGCAGCGGCGAAAGCAGCAGAACAGAAGGCATATGAGGCAGACAGGAAAGCAACGAACGATTTTCTTAACCAGGCAGACACATCGATGGGCGGCAACCGTGGAGATCAGAGGAGAGCTACGAAAGGTCGCCGTGGAGGACGTAGAGGCATTTAATAGCATGGAGGTGGTCAAATGGCTACAAAAAAGGCAGTCGGAAGACCGCCAAAGTATAAGAGTAAAGAAGAAATCGAAGAAAAAATAGATGCTTATTTTAAACAGTGCGAGGGTGAAGTCCTGAAAGACAACAATGGAAATACGGTTTTTAATAAATTTGGAAATCCAGTTATTATTAATCAGCGCCCGCCAACAGTCACAGGACTGGCTTTAGCACTTGGATTTTCCACGAGGCTGTCATTATTGAACTATCAAGGGAAAAAGGAGTTTATGAACACGATAACACGTGCGAAGGCAAGGGTGGAAGCGTATGCAGAAGAACGGCTCTTTGACCGGGACGGGTCGAGCGGGGCTCAGTTCAGCCTGAGAAACAACTTCAAGGGTTGGACGGAAAAGACAGAACTGGATGAAGAGGAGCAGCAGGCAAGAATTGAACAGATCCGTGCGAATACAGCAAGGATGAGCGGCGGCGATGGAGATGAAGATGGGGGAGTAGAGATTGTCAATGACGCACCGAAAGAAGCAAGTGAAGATATCGGAGATAATAATCCCGAAATACCTGCCGATATTTAATAATCGGCATATTAAGCACATTATACTGACTTCCGGAAGAGCCGGAACGAAGTCGAGCTACGCAGCGGTAAGATCGGATTATCAGCTTGTATCAGATGCGAATGGATCGGTTGTTGTTTTAAGAAAACACCATAATAAGCTGAGAAAAACAGTCTACAAAGAAATGCTAAGGGGGATCAATCGGTTGGAAATTCCCAAAAGTAAATTCCTGATTACAAAATCCCCGATGGAAATAACATATAAAAAGCATGGGACGACAATGTATTTTGCTGGGTCAGACGGGATCGATGATACAAAAGGTATCATTGATGAAGATAAGCCAATCAAGTTGGTTGTGTTGGATGAGTTGACAGAGTTTTTTGACGATGGAGAGGGAGAAGATGAACTGACCAATATTGAAGCGACGTTTGTTCGTGGAAATAAAGGTGGATTTCAGATGATCTATCTCTATAATCCTCCAAAGAATCCGAATGCCCCCATCAATTTGTGGTGCAAGAAGATGGAAAAACGAGAGGACTGCATCCATATTCATACGGATTACCGGGACGTGCCGGTGGACTGGCTTGGTCCTGACCTGATTGCATCTGCTGAAGCTATGAAGAAATCTGATCCAAAAATGTATAGATGGGTTTGGCTGGGCGAGGCGATCGGTGTGGACGAATTGATCTACTATATGTACGGCAATCGCCACAGGCAGAAAGCAGATTCGCAACGGATTTATGAAAGAGTCTATATCGGTGGCGACTATGGACAGCAGAACGCCACAACCTTTGAAGCTTTCGGACTAGATCTGTACCGCAAGAAATTCCCCGGACTTGGAGAATACTACCACAGTGGGCGTGATTCCGGGCGGCAGAAAAGTCCGTCAGAATATGCTCAGGACTTTGTGGATTTTACAAAAAACATCAGGGAAAAATATGGGACATCAGTTTTTTATCTGTTCCTGGATCCGTCAGCAAAAGGGCTTGCGGAAGAGGTCAGGAGAGCAACGAGAAGCCTGGAATATTCTGTAAAGTTACGTGACGCAGATAACAGTGTTGCTCTTGGCATTAGCAGAGTGCAAAAAGCACTTTCGTTTGAGGTAATGTCGATTGATCCCAGTCAGGAGAACGCAGACAGAGAATTTGGAACTTATGAATATGATAAAAAATCTATTGAAAGAGGTAAGGAAGTGCCAGTAAAAATGGATGATCACTGCATGGATGCGATCCGTTACGCAGTGATGGGAGCATGGAGCAGGATAAAGCATTGGTTACCAATAGATGAGGGAGGTGATGAAAGGTGAATATTTTTAGTTATTTCAGGAAAGCAGGAATAGACACTGTGGATACGTCATTTTATCAAAAGATAAACGAATGGATCAGCTGGTACAACTCAAATGTAAGAGGGTTTTCTTTTTACAAGGCGTATACTGGGCGTGGAACGTATAACCGATGCAGGCGAAAGAGCATGGGGATGGCGAAAAAGATTTCTGAGGATATTGCAGACCTGCTGCTAAACGAAAAGGTTATGATCACGTTGGAAGATGATGCTACACAAAAATTTGTGCAGGAAATATTAGATGAAAACCATTTCTTGGTGATCGGAAATGACTTCCAGGAGCGTAAGGCATACACCGGAACAGTTGCATACATTCCGTATTTGTATGATACGGAAGTGAACGAGGACGGTTCCGTACTATCAGGAAAGATTGGAATCGAATATGTGGATGCACCCAATATTTTCCCAGTGTGCTGGAAGAACGGAGAAGTTTCAGAGTGTATTTTTGCTTTTCCACATACAGTAAATCGAAAGAAATATGTGCATCTGCAGTATCATCGAAAAGCAGAAGATGGAAATTATATCATCGAAAATAAAGTGATCAGATGTCAATCCGGTGAGTCTTCAGGAACAGAAGTTGCTGAGAAAGAATGGAAAGAATTGCGACCATTTAAAAATTTGACAGCTACGATTCAGACCGGATCGTCAGAGCCGCAGTTCGTACTTGATCGTTTAAACATAACGAATAATACAGATACGAGCAACCCGATGGGGATTGCGATTTTTGCGAATGCTGTTGATACGTTGAGAAAGCTGGATACTGAATATGATTCGTACTGTAATGAATTTGATCTTGGTCGAAAACGTATTTTTGTCGCACCTGAGTTGCTGACAAATGATGACGGAACACCGGCATTTGACCCAGAGGATGCAGTATTTTACAAACTGCCGGATGATTATAACGAAAAAGGTGAAGGGCTTATCAAAGAAGTTGATATGCAGCTCCGGGTAGAACAGCACAGCAAAGCAATCAATGACGATCTGAATTATCTTTCCTTGAAGTGCGGATTTGGTACGAACCGGTATCAATTTAATGGCGTTGAGGCAAAAACAGCCACGGAAATCATTTCCGAAAATTCGGACATGTACCGGATGCTGAAAAAGCATGAAATTATCCTGGAGGACGTGTTAAAAAGATTAATCAGAATTATTATCCGGCTTGGTCAGGTCACGGGGAATGTACTGGATCCTGATACAGAAATCACGATAGATTTTGATGATTCCATCATTGAGGATAAGGATTCGGAACGTCAGCAGGATCGGCAGGATGTGAGCATGGGCGTGATGAGGCTGGAAGAATATCGGGCAAAGTGGTATGGAGAAACGCTTGAGCAGGCCAGCAAGAATCTTCCCGGGCAAAATCAGGTGATGGAGTGATATGAGAAATGAATATAAGGAAAAGATCGCCAGCAAAATTGCGGCAAGATACGCAGATCTTGAAGTCAGGATTATCCAGGATATTGTGCGGAGAATCAAAAAGACGGGCGAGATCACCAGCACGGCAGACTGGCAGATTAACCGGTTAAAAATACTGGGGTATTCTTCGGAGGACATTGAAAATGCATTGAAAGACACTCTGAATGCTTCTTACCCGGAAATGTTTGAACTGTACGACAAAGTAATTGACTGGGAATATGTCAGGAATAAGGACATCTATGAACAGATCAATGCGGAATACATACCTCTTGAAGAAAATGAACATCTGATACAGGTGGCATCAGCTATCAAAAAGCAAAGCCTTGAGGACTTGGAAAATATAACAAGATCTCTTGGCTTTTATTTGGATTATGGTGGCAGAAAGGTATTAACTCCATTGTCGCAGGTATACAGTGGGTATCTTGATAATGCCTGCATGGACATTGTGACAGGAGCATTTGATTATAATACAGTTCTCCGGCGGGTAGTCACTCAGCTTACAAATAGTGGACTCCGGCAGATCGAGTATTCATCCGGGTATGCGAACCGGATTGAGGTTGCAGCAAGGCGGGCGGTTATGACCGGACTCACACAGCTTTCCGGGAAGATTGCGGAGTATAATGCAGAAAAGCTCGGTACGGAATATTTTGAAGTGGAATGGCACGCAGGGGCAAGACCAACGCATACGATATGGCAGGGTAGAGTATGGAGTCAACAGCAGCTGTATGATGTCTGTGGACTCGGTACAGTAACGGGACTGTGTGGAGCAAACTGTTATCATACCTATTTTCCTTTTGTTCCCGGTATATCGGTACGAACATATACAGATGAGTGGCTGGATGAACAGAATCGGAAAGAAAACGAACCGACCGAGTTTCGGGGCAAAGAATATACACTGTATGAAGCAAAGCAAAGACAGCGGCAGATGGAAACAGCCA